>Ga0315909_10004181_pt1 | contig 17163 bp, 15 predicted proteins | sample LakEriMetagenome_11_FD_203527 | JGI IMG/M metagenome (GOLD analysis project Ga0315909, IMG submission 203527) | Freshwater fungal communities from buoy surface, Lake Erie, Ohio, United States - Buoy 2 MA125 | ecosystem: Environmental > Aquatic > Freshwater > Lake | place: USA: Lake Erie, Ohio...
TGGCCTTTGAGCATGAGGTTCCAATAGACCGCAGGCAGTATATTTTTTTTCAATACCCACGCTGATTTGCGTGGCACGGTAGGGTCGAGAGGAAAGGTCGGTAACAGCTTGCCACCGAAACCAAATTCCGCCAGTACGATGCGTCCTTTTTCGACGGTTAATGGACACGATCCGTAGCCATCGTATTTTGTGGGTAGAGCACGACCTGCACGCAGAGCTAAAAGATTTTCAGCAACCACTACGATTTGTTTACGTGCTGCAGCCGCAGTTTTTGCATTGGGTGAGGAACAGGCATCACCCAAACTGAAAATGTTGGGGTAGCGATTGTGTTGCAGCGTGACTTGATTCACATCGACCCAGCCTTCGGCATTGGCGAGTGAACTTTCCTTTACAAAGTCGGGTGCTGTTTGAGGTGGTACGACATGGATGAAATCAAAACTTTTTTCTAATTGTACGACAGCGCCATTTGCATCTTTTTCTTCAAACCAGGCCCGTTTTGCCGGGCCGTCAATAGAGACTAATTTCGAATTGAAATGCAGGTTGGCGCGGTAGCGTTCTACGTATTTCATGAGAGGCGGTACAAAATCGGCCACACCAAACAGAACAGCACCTGCATTATGAAAATCAACCTGTATATTTTTTAGCGTACCTTGTTGCTCCCATTCCGAGCACGACAGATACATTGCTTTTTGTGGTGCTCCAGCGCATTTGATGGGCATAGGAGGCTGCGTGAAAATCGCAATGCCGGATTTCATGTTGCGCACTAAGTCCCACGTATAAGTCGCCAGGTCAAATCGATAGTTGGATGTCACGCCGTTTTTACCTAGCGTTTCTTCCAAGCCCGGTATGCCTTTCCAATTCAATTTCAAACCCGGTGCCACAATCAACTGTTGATAGCTCACTGGGCTGCCCTGATCCAGCATGACCTTGCGATTTTCAGTATCGAACCCAGTGACTGCAGCCTTGATCCATGTAACGCCTTCTGGCATGACTGTGGCCATATCGCGCACGCTGTCATTGATATCAAATTCGCCTGCGCCTACCAGCGTCCATGACGGTTGGTAGTAGTGTTTATCGCTGGGTTCTACGATGGCAATGTTCAGATTTGACTGGCGTCTCTTGAGACTGGCGGCTAGTCCTATACCCGCGCTGCCACCACCGACGATCACGATATCTTGCGTGTCATTCCAGTTGCAGGCTGAAGCGGCTGTGGCGGAGGAGGGCGCAGAGATGGAACCGCCACGCGCTAGTTGATGGAGATTTTGTGATCGGGCACCGCTGCGGCAAAACGCCAGCAGCGGCCCGGGTCGGGTTGCTAGTAGTTCTGCGAATTTTCTGGCTTGTAGTTCGGTGATCTGGCCGCTGATAACGGGCAGGTACTCGTACTTCAATCCTGCTGCCAGTGCGGCTGCCTCCATCACTGCGCTGGTGGGTTGATCAGCACCACCTTCACCGTCAGGACGATTATTCACCACCGTCTTGTAACCAAGCGCGGCGACTTCCGCCATATCGGCTGGGCTCAGTTGCGGTGCCGTACCAAATTTGTCGCTGTGTCGTGTGATGTTTGCAGTCATGCTGCCTCCTTGAGAGCGATAACTTTTTGAGTCAACCCGTAGCAGGGCTAAATCAATTTAGCAATTTACATTATATTGACAAATAAACTGTAAGTAAATATAATGTTTGAAGGTTAATTATTTGTCTGGAGCTATTCATGGTTGCGAATTCACATCCTCAAGTTCATGGAATTTTCGATCCTGCCACCTGGACCGTTACGTATGTGGTCTATGAAAAAGAGGGTAGTGCATGCGCCATTATCGACCCAGTTCTGGACTATGACCCAAAATCCGGTCGCACACGCACAGATTCCGCAGACAAGTTGATTCAGTTTGTTCAGGAAAATAAATTAACGGTGGAGTGGATACTTGAAACGCATGCGCATGCCGACCACATTACGGCCGCCGCTTATTTAAAACATAAGTTAGGTGGCAAGACGGCGATTGGTGAGCACATACCTGGCCTTCAAAAAGTATTCAAAGATATTTTTAATCTTGAGCCTGGCTTTGCTACGGACGGATCGCAATTTGATCATCTGCTGAAAGATGGCGAAGAAATTCAATTCGGTGCTTTGTCTGGCACGACGATGTTTGTACCTGGCCATACTCCTGCGTGCGTTGCTTACAAGGTAGGCGATGCCGTGTTTGTTGGTGACACGATGTTCATGCCGGATGTAGGTACTGCGCGCTGCGATTTTCCAGGAGGCGATCCCAGAGTACTGTATGGATCGGTCAGAAAAATACTAAGCCTGCCAGATGACACACGACTGTTTATGTGCCACGACTACCCGCCAACGGATAGGCCGATTTCATTCGAGACTACGGTCGCAGAGCAGCGCCAAAAAAATATCCATGTGCATGATGGGATCAGCGAAGCAGAGTTTGTAAAAATGCGAAGTGAGCGGGATGCGACACTTGAAATGCCCGTATTGATTTTACCGTCGGTGCAGATCAACATACGCGCGGGTGAGATGCCGCCCGCAGAAGCGAACGGTATCGCGTATCTAAAGATACCCGTGAATGTAATGTAACTACTTCGGCGACAGCCATAAAAAAACCCGCGCAATGTGCGCGGGTTTTTTGTTAAGCGTGAAACGATTTACAGTCCACCGTTTTGCTGAGCCACCATCATGTACAGCATGGGGATAGACAACATGGTGTTAAAGCGCGAGGTCAGCATTGCCAAACGTGCTGCAGCTGCTTTTTCTTCTGGTTCTACTGTAACCATACCCAGGGCTTTCTTCTGGTTAGGCCAAATGATGAACCAGACGTTAAATGCCATAAGCAACGCTATCCACATGCCGATACCGATAGCGTGAAAAGGCTGTCGCAGTGCGAGTGCATCTACTAAGTAACCATTCATCCATGCCACCAGTACGCCGGTGGCTACGGTTGCTAGCGCGGCGTAACGGAACCAGAACAGTGCCGTAGGAGCGATCACTTTACCGATCGCAGGTTTTTGTTCGTCTGGAATTTTGGGCATAGATGGAATCTGCACAAAATTAAAGTACCAGAGCAGACCTATCCACATGATGCCGGACACCACGTGCAACCAGCGCATCACAAAAGCGCCCCAGGCATGACCCATTTGCGGGCCGGCTCCGGCCACGCTGCTAGCAATCAAAACCAGCAGGATCAAAAGTACGACCCCAGCAATGATAGTTCGCCCTAAAGATTGCAGAATTGCAGCCATAACTACCTCCCAAAAATTTCATTACGCAATTGTTGTGTGGGATTTGAGTCTAACCAAACCCTCGTAAATCCGCGCGAAGTATAGCTTACCCAGTCAATTTCTCATTGATTGGGCAAAAACACGAGGATTCTGGTCAATCTTTGCTGCTAGTCCGTGCCGAGATATCCACCAGAGTACTGCCTCCGGCCAAAGTGAGTTTTAGGCGCTGCGGTGGTTTAATTTCATCAGGCTGGCGCAGCACATGCCCAGATTCATCGCTCAGGATCGCGTAGCCGCGCTCTAGTGTGCGCTGAGGAGCGAGCAACTCAAGCTGACCGCTGGCAGATTCTAGTCCATGCTGCCAAGTCGTTAACCTTGAGCTAAAAGCGGTGTGTAATTGCACAGCCTTTGCACCTAACTTGGCGCGGCGCATACGGGTATCGGGCAAGGCGTGGTGCAACCGACTACGAACTTGTGCGATCCGAAAGCGTGCAGCCGCAAGGGGTGTAGTTGCGCCATGCCGCAATCGATTCGCCAGGTTGGATAAGCGAAGTTTTTGATGGTCTATTGCCATGCTGGGGCTGATTAATCGGTGAGCCAGCCAGTCCAGTGATTGCGAGTGATCGTTTAGCAGATGGCGTAACCCGTCAATGAGTTCAACAGCTTGCTGATGTAATTCGGCTAGCCAGTCTTGCATGGGCGTAGCCGCCATCTCTGCTGCAGCGGTAGGCGTAGGCGCGCGCAGATCAGCCACAAAATCAGCAATAGTGATATCGGTTTCGTGACCAACCCCTGAAATGACGGGTATCTCAGACGCAGCGATTGCTCGAGCAACGCGCTCGTCATTGAACGACCAAAGATCTTCCAGGCTGCCGCCACCGCGACAAACTATCAGCACGTCGCACTCAGCACGCAGTGACGCTGTACTGATAGCTGCAGCGATTTTCTCGGCTGATCCCTCACCTTGGACGGCGGTTGGATAAAGAATGATGGACAGATGCGGGGCGCGGCGTCGCAGAGTGGTAATGACATCGCGTAATGCGGCCGCTTGCGGGCTGGTCACGATGCCGATTTGGCGAGGGAAAACAGGGAGTTCGCGTTTGCGTGCTGAGTCAAACAAACCTTCATCAGCGAGCTTGGCTTTCAGTTTTATGAAAGCTTCATACAGGTTACCTACCCCCGCCCGGCGCATAGCTTCAACATTGATCTGAAAATCTCCGCGTGCTGCATACAAGCTCACCAGTGCGCGCACCTCAATTTTGTCGCCCTCGCGTGGAGCGAAATCGACGTATTGCGCTCGTCCGCGAAACATCACTGCGCGCACCTGTGCCGATGCATCCTTGAGTGTGAAGTACCAATGGCCGGAGGCGGCGCGGGTAAAGTTGGAAATCTCGCCGCTAATCCAGGTTAACGGAAAGCTGCGCTCCAACAAGCGACCGACGGCCTGGTTAAGTTGACTGACCGTCAGAATTTCGGTGCTGCCGCTATCAATGGTAGGTCGTTCCGTGAGCATGTTCAGGGTTGGCTGGAGATGATGAGGTGCCATTGTCGCCGCTTAGTCTGATTAGCGCACTTGAGTTTGACTAACGTGCTGCCGGCATGGGATCAATTATAAAAAATTTTTAAAATAGTTATGTTTTCAAGATAGTGAGTATTCGCATTTAAACGTAGTTTCGACAGCGCAGGTGGATGCCTGGATGACTAACGTCGCTTGCTGCAGGTTAGCAAAGAGGTTACAGTCGCCTCCATTATTTCCTTTGTGCAGGAGAACTCATTTGCTGGCAATAATTCAAGCGGCGGGTTGGCCTATCTGGTTTTTGCTGATTGCATCGGTTATTTCTGTGACCGTCATTATCGAGCGGCTGGTTTACCTGCGCCCCGCCAAAGTGCTTCCTTCCAACCTGCTGCCAGAAGTCATAGCCGTTACCCGCTCAGATAGTATTGATGCTGAAGTGTTGGAACGACTAGAAAATAATTCGCCCTTGGGTCGAGTGCTAGCCGCGGGTGTGCGCAACCGGGAAGCTTCGCGTGAAGTCATGAAAGAAGCCATAGAAGAAGCCGGTCGCGCTGCAGCCCATGAGTTGGAGCGTTATTTAACTACCCTGGGAACGATTGCAACTTTGGCGCCTTTAATGGGATTGTTTGGGACAGTCATAGGAATGATCGAATTGTTTGGTGCCAGCGGCGGCGTCGGGGCCGATCCATTGCAAGTTGCACATGGCATTTCAGTGGCGCTATACAACACAGGGTTTGGTTTGGCAGTAGCCATGCCTTCGCTGGTGTTTCACCGCCACTTTCATGCCTTGGTGGATGGTTTTGTAATCGATATGGAGCAGCAGGCAGTGCGCTTTGTTGATACGGTTACGGGGCAGCGAGTCTAAGATGAATTTTCGCAAAGGTCAGCGCCGCGCTCCGCCAGAAATTAATCTGATTGCGTTTATTGATGTATTGCTGGTTATTTTAATTTTTCTGATGGTTAGCACCACGTTTAGTAAATTCACCAGCTTGAATGTCAGTCTTCCCTCGGCCGAGGCGAATTCCACACCACCACCAAAATCGATTGTGGTCGCGGTTGATGCGAAGGGACATTTCGCGATTCAACAGCAGCGCATTACCGCTACAGATACTGTATCGCTGGCGAGTGCTTTGCGAGAAGCTGCTCATGGAAATCCAGAAATGACCATTGAAATCCATGCTGATGCCATGGCTAGCCACCAGTCGGTAGTTCAACTCATGGAAGCAGCTCGCATTGCGGGATTACCTAAGCTGGTATTTGCTGCGCAATCAGGTACATCGCGTTAATTGGTCACACTGTGCTAATACATTCACGCGAGCTTTTCCAGATAAATCCATGATGCAGCGATCATCGATAGAACGTTTGCTCACGCGTGCCTGGCTGACTAAAGGAGTGCTGGCTACATTGTTGTGGCCGATCTCATTTATTTTTGGCTTGATTATCGCGTTACGTCGCAAGCTCTATAACGTCGGCGTGTTTGAGCAAACGCGATTGCCAGTTCCTGTCATAGTAGTCGGCAATATCTATGTGGGCGGCACCGGCAAGACTCCATTGGTGATTTGGCTGGTGAAGCAATTACGCATGCATGGATTTGTTCCTGGCGTGATTTCGCGTGGGTATGGAAGCGATGCAACTTTGGCGGTCGAAATTACTGCGCAGATGTCGCTAGCCGAAGCAGGTGATGAACCGCTGCTGATAGTACAAAAAGCTGCTGTACCTGTCGTGGTTGGTCGCAACAGAGTAACTGCCGCGCGCAGCTTACTTAGTGCTCATCCTGAAGTGAACGTAATTATTTCTGACGACGGACTGCAACATTACGCATTGGCGCGCGACGTAGAGATTCTTTTATTTGACGAGCGTGGCATAGGTAATGGATGGCTGTTGCCTGCGGGACCATTACGCGAGCCAGCAACAAGGCGATTTGATTTTCGAATACTCAATGGTTTACAGGCCGTTGGTGAAAATTCTTTTTCTATGCAGTTGTATGGCCAGCGTGCTGAGCAATTGGTGAACCGCACGCACACTAAGCTACTAACAGAGTGGCCAGAAAATATATCGGTTGCAGCCGCCGCAGGGATAGGTAACCCCGAACGTTTTTTCTCTATGCTCAAACAACTGGGTGTGAAGTTACACGAACAAATTGCTTTGCCCGATCATTTTGATTATGCGATCAATCCTTTTGAGTCGCTTACGACGGATATCATTCTGATCACTGAAAAGGATGCAGTAAAATGCGCCATGCGCGATGCATTGGCCAACGACTCCAGACTATGGGTCGTACCTGTTGAGGCAGCCATCGCCGGACCATTGACTGAACACCTTGTGGAGAAACTGCGTGGATACACGACTGCTTGATATTCTTGTTTGCCCAGTGTGCAAAGGGCCGCTGAAATTTGACAAGCAAGCGCAGGAGCTCATCTGCAATCCTGATCATTTAGCGTTTCCTATTCGAGATGGCATTCCTATCATGTGGGCTGAGCAGGCACGCGATCTTACGGCGCCCAGTTCGCAGCAGAGTGATCATGCGAAGTAACAACCCCATGTAACTATCTTTTGCTGGCTATTCACTCTGTGCTATTAGTCGCTGTTTGAAGCGATTTTTTTTATGAGCTTTACAATCATTATTCCAGCGCGCATGGCATCAACGCGCTTACCAAACAAGCCGCTCGCCGATTTGGGCGGCAAACCCATGATAGTGCGCGTGGCTGAGCGCGCCGCATTGTCGAGTGCTACGCGAATTGTGGTGGCAACAGATCATGCGGATATATTTTCTGCGTGCAAAGACCATGCTGTCGATGTGCGCATGACGCGATCGGATCATCCGTCAGGTACCGATAGAATTGCTGAGGTTGCTGACAACCTGAATTTGCCAAACGATGCTGTGATTGTGAATGTTCAGGGAGATGAACCCCTGATCGATCCACAATTGATCAATGACTGCGCTGCGCTCATTAGTGAGCACGTTCCTATGGCTACTGCAGCACATGCTATCGATAATCTCGCAGATGTATTTAATCCGAATGTTGTCAAGGTCGTGCTGGATAAATCTCACCATGCGCTTTTGTTTTCACGTGCACCCATTCCCTGGCATCGTGATGCCTTTGCAGTGAAGGATCATGCTGCGCTGCCACCAGGCTATGAACCTCTGAGACATGTAGGTTTGTATGCGTACAGAAGGGATTTTCTGGGCCAGTATTCCGCATTACCACCATCTCCATTGGAAGAGATAGAGGCGCTCGAACAACTACGAGTGCTTTGGAATGGTTTTCGTATTGCAGTGCACCGAACATTGCATGTGCCGCAAGCGGGCGTGGATACGCTGGAAGATCTTGAACGCGTACGTCGAACTTTTGCTCTTTAAGCAAGCATCTCAGGTGAGCAAACTGACGTTAGGGACGTATTCTGTGGTAACTTTCGTGCGAACTATAGTGGAGACATACCTGTAGTCCCCAGCAATGCTGAGGCTTAGGTATCAATAACAAAGTTAGGAACGTGTAATGCGGTTGATCTTGCTAGGGGCGCCAGGTGCAGGTAAAGGCACACAGGCGGCATACATCAAAGAACGTTTCAATATTCCGCAAATATCTACGGGTGATATGTTGCGCGCCGCTGTCAAGGAAGGTACGCCTTTGGGTTTAGCAGCCAAAAAAGTAATGGATTCCGGTGGATTGGTATCGGATGAAATTATTATTGGATTAGTCAAAGACAGGCTGAAGCAATCGGATTGTGCCAATGGTTATTTATTCGATGGATTTCCCCGTACGATTCCGCAAGCAGACGCAATGAAAGAAGCGGGTGTAGCAATTGACTATGTGCTTGAAATTGATGTTCCCGATGAAGCCATAATTGAGCGTATGAGCGGTCGCCGTATTCACCCAGCTTCTGGTCGGACTTACCACGTTAAATTTAATCCTCCTAAGGTAGCTGGTAAAGACGACCAAACCGGTGAAGATTTAATTCAGCGTGACGATGATCGCGAAGAAACAGTCAAGAAGCGCTTGTCGGTCTATCACGAGCAAACCAAGGTGTTGGTTGGTTATTACACTTCATGGGCAGAGTCTGAACAAGCCGGGGCACCCAAGTATCGCAAAATCGCGGGCATCGGTCCGGTAGAAGAGATACGCGATAGCGCATTTGCCGCGCTTGCGAAGTAATGACATTTATAGATGAAAGCGGACTTCGGTCCGCTTTTTTCATGATCATAAAAAGTTTGGTGTGCTGATTTATCAGCCAGACTAATGTAGCAGTTTTAAATTGTGTCGTTCTGTAGATGGTAGTTATTCGCGGCATTGACCGGGACAGGTCAAGCTGCAAAGAGACTTATTTTTGTTGCAAACTTTTGGAGGAGAAATATGGCATCACAAGGACTGTGGTTTGCTGTGGTATGCGGCCTTATCGCCGTTATCTATGGCCTGGTATCCCGTAGTTGGATTCTTAGTCAAGATGCAGGCAATGAACGCATGCAGGAAATTGCTGCAGCGATTCAAGCAGGTGCTGCTGCGTATCTTGCGCGCCAATACCGGACGATTGCTATCGTCGGTGTGGTGCTGACTATTTTGATAGGGATTTTCCTGGATGCTAATACCGCACTCGGTTTTGTGGTTGGAGCAGTGCTGTCGGGCGCGTGTGGCTTCATAGGCATGAACGTCTCTGTGCGCGCGAATGTGCGTACCGCACAAGCTGCTACTCACGGCATTGGACCTGCGCTCGATGTAGCTTTTAGAGGCGGCGCAATTACCGGTATGTTAGTGGTAGGTCTGGGCCTGCTGGGCGTCTCGCTGTTTTACTACTATATCGGCGGTCTAGAGCACCCTGATTCTGCCACGCTCAAGCCTTTGCTTGGCCTGGCGTTTGGTTCTTCGCTGATCTCTATTTTCGCGCGACTAGGCGGCGGCATCTTTACTAAGGGTGCAGACGTCGGTGCTGATTTGGTGGGTAAAGTCGAAGCGGGCATTCCTGAAGATGATCCACGTAATCCTGCCGTTATCGCTGATAACGTTGGCGACAACGTTGGTGATTGCGCAGGTATGGCGGCTGATTTGTTCGAAACATATGCAGTCACGCTGATCGCTACGATGGCATTGGGCGCGTTAATGGTGGTTTCTGCACCTGGCGCAGCGGTGATTTATCCGTTGATACTTGGCGGCGTATCGATTATTGCTTCTATCATCGGCGTGATGTTTGTTAAAGCCAGCCCTGACATGAAGAACGTGATGCCTGCGCTGTATCGTGGATTGATCGTTGCTGGTGTGCTGTCGTTGATCGCGTTTTATTTCGTGACCAACATGGTGTTCCCAGAGCCCATTACCATGGCAGATGATCGTGTTGTCGGCTCGATGGCATTGTTTGGTTCGTGTGCCGTGGGATTGGTCCTGACAGCAGCGATGGTGTGGGTGACTGAGTATTACACTGGGACCGATTTCGCACCAGTTAAGCATATTGCTCAGGCCTCTACTACGGGTCATGCAACCAATATCATTGCTGGTATCGGCATCTCGATGAAATCGACTGCCTGGCCAGTGTTGTTTGTGTGTGCAGGTATTTTGGTGTCGTATTCACTGGCGGGTTTGTTTGGTATTGCAGTGGCTGCGACAGCGATGTTGTCGATGGCTGGCATTATCGTTGCCCTCGATGCCTATGGTCCTATTACTGACAATGCCGGTGGTATTGCAGAGATGGCCAATTTGCCTGACAGCGTACGCGACATTACTGATCCTTTGGATGCTGTTGGTAACACCACCAAAGCTGTCACCAAAGGTTATGCGATTGGATCGGCAGGCTTGGCAGCGTTGGTGCTGTTTGCCGATTACACCCATGCACTGCATGCTCGGGGTATCGAGGCCACTTTTGATCTGTCCGATCCTATGGTCATCGTGGGCTTGTTTTTGGGCGGCTTGATTCCTTACTTGTTCGGTGCCATGGCCATGGAAGCAGTGGGTCGTGCAGCAGGTTCTGTGGTTGAAGAAGTTCGTCGACAGTTCCGCGAGATTCCCGGCATTATGGAAGGCACTGGCAAGCCAGAGTACGGCAGAGCTGTTGATATGCTGACCGCGTCGGCTATTAAAGAAATGATGATTCCTTCGTTGTTGCCCGTTGTTGTGCCTATCGTGGTGGGATTGGTTCTCGGACCAAAAGCACTCGGCGGTTTGTTAATGGGTACCATCGTGACCGGTTTATTCGTCGCTATTTCTATGTGTACGGGTGGCGGTGCTTGGGACAATGCCAAGAAATACATCGAAGATGGTCATCACGGCGGTAAAGGCAGCGAAGCCCACAAGGCAGCCGTTACTGGCGATACCGTAGGTGATCCGTACAAAGATACAGCGGGTCCTGCAGTTAATCCGCTTATTAAGATTATCAACATCGTTGCGCTGCTCATCGTTCCACTGTTGACGGCCAAAGGTCTGTTGGGTTGATCGTTTGTATATAGTTGGTTTGTAGAAGAAGGCAGCTCAGGCTGCCTTTTTCTTTTGGGAGTTATCATTACATTCTCTCAGCGCATCTCGAGCAGTTGGATTGAGGTGTCTTTAGAGATTTTTTTATTCGATCTGGAGTAAGCATGGAAATCAAGAACAATGTCTTCATCATTACCGGTGGTGCGTCCGGTCTGGGTGCTGCCAGCGCGCGCATGATAGTCGACAACGGCGGTAAGGTAGTGCTCGCCGATGTGCAAGTTGAGGCTGGCGAGCAACTGGCTGCTGAGCTCAAAGGTAAATTCGTCAAGTGTGATGTAACGTCTGAAGCCGATGGCCTGGCAGTCGTTGCTGCTGCTGAATCGATGGGAACCTTAGTCGGCTTAATTAATTGTGCCGGCGTGGCTCCCGCAGTAAAAACAGTAGGTAAAGACGGTGCACATCCGCTGGATGTTTTTCAGCGTGTGGTGAACATTAATTTAGTCGGTACATTCAACATGGCGCGTTTGGCTGCAGTGGCGATGAGTAATCATGAGCCCAATGCAGCAGGTGAGCGCGGCATCATCATTAATACTGCATCGGTTGCGGCCTATGATGGTCAGATAGGACAAGCAGCCTATGGTGCATCCAAGGCTGCGGTCGTTGGGCTGACCTTGCCGATGGCGCGTGACTTGTCGCGCAACGGCATACGAGTGATGACGATAGCTCCGGGTATTTTCGAAACGCCTATGCTGTTAGGTATGCCACAAGAAATACAAGATGCGTTGGGTCGTATGGTGCCGTTCCCACCTCGTCTGGGCAAGCCACAGGAATATGCTCATCTGGCTAAGGCCATCATAGAAAACACCATGATGAATGGAGAGACCATACGTTTGGATGGTGCTATCCGTATGCAGCCTAAGTAAGTCGTTTCATCGTTCTAAAGAGCGTGCCCGAGGGAAACTTCCGGCACGTTTTTTTATGCCTCGTAATACGCGTTTATGTATTTTGCAGCGAGGATGGTAGAAGCCAAACTGTGGCGTACTTGCGATAGTAGTTCGTACTACTTTCGATACTCGTAGTGCGCTGTTAGTCTCAAGCTATGGTCGAGCAGCAAAAAACAGCCCTGTTTCTGGCAGGTGGTGGCGCTCGCGCCGCCTATCAGGTTGGCGTGTTGCAAGCAATTTTTTCGCTGTTAAGTGAGACTGGTTGGCCAGCGGAGCGCAACCCTTTTTCCATCGTGTGCGGCACGTCCGCCGGTGCGATTAACGCAACGGCGTTTGCCAGCCGCGCAGATAACTTTGAAGAAAGTATTACGCATCTACTGGCCGTCTGGCGCGAGCTCAATGTCGAACAAGTCTATCGTGCCGATTCTATAGGCGTGATTCGTTCGGGTGCGCGCTGGCTTTCATTACTGTCATTTGGGTGGTTGCTGCGTAAGTGGCATGCTCAACCACCAAATTCCTTTCTGGATAATTCACCACTGGTCGATTTACTTCACAAAATGCTGGATTTGCCACGCTTGGATGCGGCCATGGAAAGTGGAGCCGTAGATGCTTTGGCCATATCTGCTTCATCCTATACGGCTGGGCGTCATGTTATTTTTTATCAGTCGGCGAAATCAATAACCCCGTGGCATAGGGCGCAACGCATGTCGATACAACAGCAGATAGGTGTTGATCATTTATTAGCCTCATCAGCTATTCCGCTAATTTTTCCTGCGGTGCCGTTGTACTGCAATGATCGATGTGAATTTTTTGGTGATGGCTCCATGCGCGACGTGGCACCGATTTCACCAGCGATACATCTGGGCGCAAACAAGGTTCTGGTGATAGGTGCGGGTAATGTGGGTGTACAGCGTGATTTCAGTCAGTTTTCGGGATATCCCAGCTTGGCTCAAATAGCCGGTCATGCCATGTCCAGTATTTTTCTCGATGGTTTGTCTTCGGACATAGAAAGGCTGAACCGAATTAATGGCACGCTGGCCTTGCTCACACCAGAGCAAATGGCGCACACGCCTTTGCGCCCGGTGGAAATGTTGGCAATTACACCGTCTCAGCCCTTGGATTTGATTGCCAGTCGCCATGTGGGGAGTTTGCCGCTGCCAATGCGGACCATGCTCTCAGCGATAGGAGCAACTGAGCGACGCGGTGCGGCACTGGCGTCGTATTTGCTGTTTGAAGCAAGTTACACCCGCTCATTGATTCAGTTAGGGCAAATTGACGTTCTAAATCGCAAGAATGAGGTTTTGCAATTCTTTAAGTCCTCTTTAACTTCTGTAAATGCTCAAAAAAGCATCAATTCTATTGTTGGCGTGATGTAATCACCCGAGTAAGTTACTTCGCTGCCGCGTCTTATTTCTTGGAGTTGGTGAACTAAGGACGGTAATAATCACAATTAGTAGCGTTCTTGCTCAGAGACGAGTTCATTAATGATCAGGTTTATCCCTAGTCGAGTAATTTAATTCTGCTAATTTGCTGAATCGGCCCCGCCCAGAAATGCCTGACTTGGAGCCAAATTTAAGACAAAGAGCACTGCTTATTACTAAATTGATACCTATATTTATATCCTTAGTGTCGTTCAGGGGTTTTGCCGAGACCAAAGGACAGGTATCATCCTCAGTTGCTGATAAACAAGTGCTTCGTAAAGCTGAATATCTGCAATTAGGAACTAACGCGCGTACGCAACCGTTGCAAATTCAACAAATAGAGTGAAAATGCGTGCGTTTTTTGATGCCAAATAAATACCGTGAACATTTACATGCTCAGCGCGCCTTTGCAGCGCGAGGAAGAGAGCCAGGAAGTTATCCCGGCCAGTGGTCTGCTTCGCGCCGTTCCAACGAATGTGGTGCAGTCCATCCGCGCTTTTCGGGTGACCGAACTGCAGGATGAGGCGGCTCGTCTTGGCCAGCATTTTCTTTATGCTCATTGCGCGCAGGCACTGACGCGCCAGCAAATGCTGGGCATCATTGCCGAATCCTTCTATTTGCCCAAGCAGTTTGCCAAAAACTATGATGCGCTAACTGAATGCCTGACTAAGGTATTTCATGAGTCTGGTGAGCAACCGGGCTTTCTGGTGGTGCTGGAACAATTACCCTGCACTCAGAAATTTGATAAAGAAGCACGCGAAAATCTGTTGGACGTTTTTCGTGATGCGGCAGATTTCTGGGCTGAGAAAAAAATTCCATTTCGAGTCTTTTTCTCGTTTCAATAGTCGTCTCCCTCAGAGCTGAATAACAGCGGCATTCTTATTCCTTATCTTGTTGCTGGTGCGCTGTTAAAATTCGCGCGATGAAACGCATCGTTATTCTGATTTCCGGACGCGGCAGTAATATGCAAGCCATGTTGAACGTGGCTGCGGACCAGCAGTGGCCAGCTAAAATCGTGGCCGTTATCAGCAATCAACCAACCGCTGCAGGCTTAGATGTGGCTCGCGCAGCGGGTATTGCAACTGAGTTAGTCAACCATCGTGATTATCCCGATCGCGGACAATTCGATCAGGCGTTAGCGCATTGCATAGATAAATATGCACCTGATCTGATTGTGCTGGCTGGATTTATGCGCATACTGACGCCGGAATTTGTCGCGAAATATGCTGGTCGTCTCATCAACATCCATCCGTCACTGCTGCCAAGTTTTCCTGGTCTTCATACCCATAGGCGGGCCATAGAAACCGGAGTCAAAGTACACGGAGCTACAGTGCATTTTGTAACCGCCGATCTGGATCACGGCCCCATCATCGCGCAAGCGGTGGTGACTGTTCGTGACGACGATACAGAAGATACTCTGGCTGAGCGTGTGCTGGCAGAGGAACACATCATCTACCCACAAGCAGTGCATGATGTAATTTTGGGTAAGTTGACACTTGTAGATGGCCGAGTTGTACGTTCTTTGAGCACGTAATACTGAGTTTTTTGGGCGTGATCATTGCCTACTTTTTTCTGAATTTTCTGAAAGTAATCATTTATGAGATTGCCACCTGCAATCATCGCAAGTACTGAAGAAGCCTTGCGAGAAGTGCTGCGCTTTACGGCAGCTGCGGACATGGTGCTCTCTCGCTATTTTCGAGAACACCCGCGCCTGGGTGGTCGTGAGCGCGGAGTTATCGCCGATGCAGTGTATGCACTGCTGCGCAAGCGCTCGCTATACACGCACTTAGCGGAGTCAGGCTCAGGCCCACAGATGCGGAGAATTGCTATCCTAAGTTTGGCCAACGTCGTTGGTGTGGAGTCTATCGCTGGGTTATCTGAACATGAAGTTGCCTGGTTAACCGAAGTCATGGCGATTGATGTTCACAGTTTTTCTGTTCCACTCAGAACCAACATGCCTGACTGGATATTGAAGCGATTGGTTGCGCAGTTTGGTAAGGATGAAGCTTTTCAGTTAGTTGATGCCTTAAACGAAAGTGCGCCATTAGATCTGCGGGTTAACACCACCAAATCTACTCGTGAAGATGTACAGGCTGAGCTAACCACGGCAGGTATTGCTAGTGAACCCACACCGTATTCTCCATTGGGTTTGCGCATACTAAAAAAACCTGCGCTTCAGAACATGCCATTGTTTAAAGAAGGCTGGGTTGAGGTACAAGACGAAGGTAGTCAGCTGTTAGCCCACATTGTGGGAGCCAAGCGCGGCGACATGGTGGCTGATTTTTGTGCCGGAGCAGGTGGCAAGACACTGGCTCTAGGTGCGTGGATGCGTAACACGGGACGTTTGTATGCATTTGACGTTGTTGAAAAGCGCTTGGCTAAGTTAAAGCCCAGGCTTGCGCGTAGCGGGTTATCGAATGTCCATCCTGCGTTAATTGCCCACGAAAACGACGCCAAAATAAAACGACTGTCGGGCAAACTTGATCGCGTATTGATTGACGCTCCTTGCAGTGGTTTGGGAACATTGAGGCGTAATCCCGACATGAAATGGCGACAGTCAGAAGACGACATTCAGCAATTGAGTGAAAAACAAGCATCGATTCTTGCAAGTGCGGCGCGTTTGGTAAAACCCGGCGGGCGTGTGGTGTATGCAACGTGCAGCTTGCTCGAAGAAGAAAACGAAGCCATCGTAGTTAACTTCCTCTCAACTCATGATGATTTTTTTCTGCGACCTATGAGTGAGGTGATGGCTGAGCAAAAAATTCCATTGGTGATGGACGATTACCTTCGTTTGCTACCCAACCAATCTCACACTGACGGTTTTTTTGCTGCAGTACTGGAACGGAAAGTCAGCTAATTGCGTTCAGTTTTAAACTACATATGTGTATGTTGGGTGCTGCTGCCCACTGCATGGGCTTGTGCAACAGAGGATAGACACGTTCCAGAAACTTTTCCGGCGCGAGGGACCGTGCAGGTGGCGTTCTCACCGTGGGACGATACTGAGCGTTTATTGTTAGGGGCAATTGCGTCAGCTAAAAATCAAATACTTGTTCAGGCATATATGTTGACGAGTCGTGTGATTGCCGCAGGTCTGATTGATGCAAGGCAGCGAGGTGTGGATGTCAAAGTGCTGGCAGATAATCGTCAGCATGAAGAGAGCATAGGATCGCTGCTCGGTTTGCTGGCGCAGAATAAAATTCCTGTGTGGCTGGAAACGCGCTACCGTAATGCCCATAACAAAGTGCTCGTGATTGATGCCTCGGGTAAGCAGCCAACGGTGATTACTGGAAGCTATAATTTCACCCGAAGCGCCCATACGATGAACGCAGAAAATCTGGTGATATTTCGCGACAATCGCAGCCTGACTGAGCGCTTTGCCAAAAATTGGGAACGGCACTGGCTGCAGGCTACCCCTTACCTCGTTGCTGAAAAAAAATGAACTATTCATCAGCCCACAATTTATTACTAGAACTGCTGGCAGATTTGCAGAGTCCCGATCTCCTGTCGCAGTTTTTTATACTGGTTCTAAGTGCGGGCATAGGTTGGATAGTCACGCGCATCTGGAGTAAGCGATTAGCACTCGCATCTGAAAGACCCGAGGGTTTTCCTATTTCTGCCGATAGTTTTCGCAACGTACTAACGCCGTTGCTGATTGCGATTTT
>Ga0315909_10004185_pt1 | contig 17151 bp, 15 predicted proteins | sample LakEriMetagenome_11_FD_203527 | JGI IMG/M metagenome (GOLD analysis project Ga0315909, IMG submission 203527) | Freshwater fungal communities from buoy surface, Lake Erie, Ohio, United States - Buoy 2 MA125 | ecosystem: Environmental > Aquatic > Freshwater > Lake | place: USA: Lake Erie, Ohio...
GACGAGGCGGCGGTTGACGTGGCCGAGCGCGTCGATCCTCGCCACGGTCTCCTGGCCGAGGTAGCAGCCCTTGTCGAACGCGATGGCGCGGGCGTCGCGGCAGAGTTCCTGGGGCAGCGTCTTCTCGGGAATGTCGCCGGGCTCCGGACTGCCGGCCTCGATGCGGGCCGCCTCGAACGCCGTCGCGGCGGCGTGCGGCAGGCCCTGCGACCCGAGCCAGGCCGTCAGCCGGTCGCATTCCGCCATCGGCACGAGCAGCCGGAAACAGGTCGTGCCGTACCAATCGAACCGCAGCACCACGACCGCGACGCCGCCGAGACGGCCGCGAACGTGCTCCAGCAACGCGGTCGGCGGCGGCACGTCGAGTCGTTCCGCGAGCCAGTCCGCGGCGGCCGGTCCGGCCACGACGAGCGCGGCGTGCGCGGACGACTCGTCGACGAGTTCGAGCCGCTCGCGAATGTGGTAGCGATCGAGGTGCGCCAGCAGCTTCGGCGCCAGCTCGGCGGCGGCGTCGATCCAGAGCCCCTCCTCGGTCCGCAAGATGTTCGCCAGCGCGAGCACCCAGCCCCGCGCGTCGGCGAAGAATCCCTCCGCGCCGCCGCCGACGGCGAGCCGCGAGACCGCGGCGGTGGTGAACCCGTCGAGAAACCGCACCGCATCCCGGCCCCGGACGACGACGGCGCACCGCGGGCCGACGGCCCCCCAGGCCGCCGCCCGCCGCAGGGCGTCGTGCCCCTCGTCCAGGGGCGGGGAAGCGGGCCGGGGATCGGGCGGGGCTGGCTGCATGGCTGGGAGTGGTCCTCGAACGGCGTTCCACGCGGACGACTCAGAGTACCACCTCCGCCGGGGCGAGCGGTCTCGGGCCGGCCCCGGGCCCGACGACGCCCGACCGCGCCGGCCGGATTTTTCTCGTCGCGGCGCGCCGGCGCGAACGCTTCGCCGGGTCACTGCGTACAGAACCTCACCGCGACGCGATCGCGGCCGTGGGCGGGGCAGGGTGGCCGCGAATACGGCCGAGTCACCGACCGGGCGATCCTGAATCGTGGGCGTGCAGGAGGAGGTCAATCATGGCGACGGTAGATCTTCGCGACGGGTGCCGGGGCGACTACGACGATGACGACGGGATGCTCGACGATCCCCTGGCCGTCGCCGACACTGAGCATTCCGACGCGGTCCGCGCCGCCTGTGACGGCGTCGCGCAGACTCGCGGCCGGCGCGGCGGAAAGAAGCCGCTGCATCGCATCGCCGAGGTGCGTCGCCTGCAGGGCGTGACGCTCCGCAACGTGTCGCGAAGGCTCGGCGTGTCGCTGGCCGTGATCCGCCGCCAGGAGGATCCGGATTGCGACCTCCGCGTCTCGGAGCTGCTGCGCTGGCAGGAGGTCCTGGAAGTGCCGCTTGCCGAACTGCTCGAGGAGGGCGACGGCCAGCTCTCCGGACCGGTGCTGCAGCGCTCCCGCATGGTGAAGCTGATGAAGACCGCCGCAGCGATCCGCGAACGCACGGAAGGCACGGCTGCCGGCCGCATGGTCTCGATGCTGATCGATCAGATCCTGGAGATCATGCCGGAGCTGGCCGATGTGGCTCCGTGGCACACCGTCGGCCAGCGCCGCACGCTCGACGACCTCGGCCGCACCGCCCGGTGCACGATCTCCGACGAGGTGTTCCGGCCCGTGCCGCGGGACTGACCGCCACACATCCTGACGGGTGCCCCGAATCGTACGGGGCGCGGGGCATCCGGCAGTCGCGCCGCCTGCACGAACAACTTCGTCTTGTTCGTGCAGGCGGTGCCGTTTACGATCGAACTCCGCCGGTGTGACCGGCGAGCATTCCCCCCGCAGGTCGACGTCGTGTTCTCACTGCTTGGCGTTCTGGGGATCGTGCTGATCCTCTTCGTGGTGGTCGCCCTCACGGCCGGGCTCGTCCTGGGCGAGTGACCGCCGGTCGTCGCCACCCATCACGCCGGCGACGAGCAGGCAGAAGAAGCCCCCGAGCACGCCGACGAAGAGCACCCACGCCGTCACGGCCAACGCCGCGTAGTCGCGCAGCCAGACGCGGGCCGGCGGCTCCGCACTCCTGGGCACCTTTCGCTGCACCGGCCCGTCGCGTCCGGTCTGCCGGCCCATGTCGCGGCGAAATTCGTCCCACTGTTCCTGCTGGCCGGGCCGATCGAGCTGCGTGAGCCAGGCGTCGCGGGCCCGCAGGAAGAGAATCGGCGGCACCGACAGGGCCACGAGCCATGCGATGAGGACCGCGGCCGTGACCGGGCGGCGGAGCAGGCGGCGAACGGCGGAGGGTTTCGGGGCGGTCATGACGAGTTCCAACGCCGTCCTCGAGCGGGCCGCGGCCGACACCGCCGGCCATTGTCTCCAGCCGCCTCCCAGTCCCGCCAGCCCACCCCGCCTTCCGCTCCCGCCCGCCCGCGAGCGATGAAAATCGTCTGGTGCCCGGCCGCGTCGGCGGCTACCTTCCCCGCGTCTTTCGCCCCGGCCCCCTCGGTCCGCGACCCGAGCACCGCCTGGAGTTCCCCGCGTGAGCCTCCCCGCGTCCTTCCGATCGGTCCTGGTCACGTGCCTCGTCGCGGGCGTCCTGGGCTGGGCCGCCGACGCACGCGGACAGAGCGGCTGGCTGCCGATGGCCTGGTTCTCGCAGGACTCGGTCGATCCGAAGGCGATGTATCCGCTGGCCGAAAACGACGGACCGTGGCTGGTGCTGGCCAGCACGTTCCGCGGCGAGGGCGCCCGCGAGGACGCCCGCCGACTCGTGCACGAGCTGCGCAACAGCCACAAGCTCAAGGCCTACACGCACGAGAAGGAATTCGACTACACGGGCAACCAGCAGGGTCTCGGTCTCAATCCCGACGGCTCCCCCAAGAAGATGCGGTTCGCGAAGGCGGAGCAGGTCATCGAGGTCGCGGTGCTCGTGGGCGACTTCGCCTCGTTCGACGATCCCCGCGGGCAGAAGATGCTCGCCAAGATCAAGTCGCTGCAGCCGCAGTCGTTGGCCGGCGGCAGCGGCAAGAGCCAGTCGTTCTCGGAGTTCCGCAGGATGATGGGGCTGAATGCCGCGGGCAAGGGACCGATGCACCTGGCGTTCGTCATCCCCAATCCGCTGCTGCCCGAGGACTTCTTCACGCGACAGGAGGTCGACGACTTCGTGCTCGACATGAACTCCGACGTGACCAACAGTCTCCTGGACTGTCCGGGGCGCTACAGCGTGCGGGTGGCCACCTTCACCGGCGCCGGCACGTTCGATCAGAAGGCGATCGAGTCGGGCGGCAAGGACGTCGAACTGCAGGGACGGCTGATCGAGGCCGCCGAGAAGGCGCACCGGCTCACGGAATCGCTGCGCCGGGCCGGCTGGCAGGCGTGGGAGTTCCACGATCGCGATTCGAGCATCGTCTGCGTCGGCAGCATCGACCAGCTCGCCGTGCAGCGGGCCGACGGCAAGGCCGGCGTGCATCCGGAGATCACCCGGATCGTCCGCGAGCTCGGCCCCGACCCGGCCAAGCTGGCGGTCGGACAGATCCTGCCGCGGATGATCGACGGCGTCATGCTCGACGTGCAGCCCAAGCCGATCGACGTGCCCAGGGTGCCGACCCGGCGCCGCTGAACGAATTCACCAGGTCGGCGCGGCCGACCGCCACGCACCGCGGCTCCCGATGGACTCCGTCCCCACGCTCGTGCTGGGCACGACCAACGCGGGCAAGCTCCGCGAGCTTGCCGAGCTGCTCGAGCCGCTCGGCATCCCCTGCCGATCGCTGGCCGGCCTGCCCGCCGCCGTCGACGTGGACGAGACGGGCGCGAGCTTCGCCGAGAATGCCGCGCTGAAGGCGTCGCAGCAGGCCCGGGCCCTCGGTGCGTGGGTGCTGGCGGAGGACAGCGGGCTGTGCGTCGACGCCCTGGACGGCGCGCCCGGCATCTACTCGGCCCGGTTCGCGGCCACCCTCGGATGCGGCTCCGGCGACGAGCGCAACAACGCCATCCTGCTCGAGCGTCTCGCGGCCGTCCCCGCCGCCGACCGGGCGGCACACTACGCCTGCCACGCGGCGATCGCCGATCCGGGCGGAGCGATCGTGGCCGTCTCCCAGGGCGTCTGCCGAGGCCTGATCGCCACCGCGGGCCAGGGCGGGGGAGGCTTCGGCTACGACCCGCTCTTCATCGTGCCGGAATATCACCGCACGTTCGGCGAGCTCTCGCCGGCCGTGAAGGCGGTCGTCAGCCATCGCGCGCGGGCCATGCGGGCGATCATCCCGGCGCTGGTCCGGCTGCTGCGGCCGCGATCGCCGCCAGGCGGCGGTCGATGACCCGCATGACGTCGGCCGTGCCGTCCATTCGGCCCACGATGCCCGACAGCGGCCGCGCGTAGTCCGCGAGCCCGTCGAGGAACCCACGGATGCGGTCCGCCGTCACCTCCTCCACGAGCGCGAAGTCGCCGCACCCCATGGCGGCCAGGAAGTGGCTGTTCATCTGCTGCTCCGAGTGCGCCCGCTCCGGCAGCACGAGCATCGGCTTGCCCAGGTGCAGCGCCTCGCCGATGAGCTGATTGCCCGCCGCGCCCACGAGCGCCCGGCAGCCGGCGAGATCGTCGACGAACCGCCGCTCGTCGATCGCGTGGAACGACGCGTCGCCGAGCGGCGCCCGCTCCCCGAGCCCGTAGACCCTCACGGGCACGCCGCAGTCGGCGAGCGCCGCGATCGCGGAGAAGGGCGTGTGCCGCCGCAGGTAGCTCAGCAGGAAGTCGCCCTCGCGCGGCACGGCCGTCACGATCTCGCGGCGCAGCAGCGGACCGACCTGCACGACGTGCTCCCAGCCCCGGCGGAGCGGCGGCCTGAAGAAGGCCGACACCACGATGTCGGTCGCCTCGACCACGTACATCCAGACCGCGTGGCTCATGAACCAGGCGTTCCACTGCAGCGACCAGGGCAGGGCATCGAGGTCGTAGGCCATGAGGAAATGCTGGTGGTCGACGCTGATGAGCGGAATGCCCAGGCGGCTGGCCGCCCTCGGCAGCGCGGGCTCGAAGTCGGTGATCGCGAGGTCGGCGTGGAAGCCGTCCAGCTCCCGCAGGATGCGATCCACCAGCGGGCCGAGTTGCCGGGCCTGGTAGTCGAGCCCGGCGGCGATCGACCGCACCACGTCGAGCCGGCCGTCGGTGTATTCGAACACGATGCCCGGAATCTCGACGACTCGCACCCGCGGATGCCCCGCGGCGAACCGCTTCGCAAGAAACTCCCAGCCGTCGAACGACGTGAAGACGAGGATGTCGTGATCGACCTCGAGCCGCTCGATCAGCGTGCTGATGCGGGTGGCGTGGCCGCGGCCCTCGCCGCACAGGCTGATCGCGATCTTCGGCATCGGACCTCCCGATCCGCATTCCCGTGGGACGAAGCCCGCCCGCGGCGGGCGGCTCTCGATCGACGCGATGCACCCGCTGCACCGCCCGTCGTGGCGTGCTATTGTGAACGCGCCGCAGCCGATCGACCAACGCCCCGTCGTCCGATCCTCGCCGGGTCGATCCGCCGCGGCGGAGCCACCTCCATGCACGGCGCGGCCGTTCACCCGCCTGATCCGCGTCGTTCGCTGCCCGTCGGGCCCGCCGGCCGCGACGGCCGCGTCCGCCTGCCGGTGGCGGTCTGGGTGTCGCTCGTCGCGGTGGCGTCGGGCCCGCTGTTCGCCGCCGACGCCATGCGGGCGACGTCGGCCGGCGACTCCGGCGGCGCCGACCGTCCGACCGTGGAGCGGCTGGTGCGGCGGCTGGGATCGGGATCGCTCGTCGAACGGGATGCCGCGGCCCGGGGGCTCGCCGCGCTCGGCCCGCCCGCGCTGCCGCTGGTGACCGCCGCCCGCGGGCACGCGACCGGCGAAGCGGCCCACCGCCTCGCCGACATCGAGCGGCGGCTGCTGCTGCAGGCCACGGCCGCAGCCTCGGAACCTGCGGTGGTGACGATCTCGGTCGAGGACGCGGCCGTCGGCGACGTGCTTCGAAGGATCTTCTCAGAGTCCGGCAGCCGGATCGAGATCGCGGCGGCCGCGGACCGGCGGCTCTCGTGGCGGTGCGACCGGCTGACGTTCTGGGAGGCGGTCGCAGACCTGTTGGAACGATCCGGGCTCGAGCTCGCGTTCCAGGCTCCGTCCGTCGAACGGGACGGGAAGGCGGCGCTGCGGATCGTGGACGCTCTGCCGGGAGCGAAGCCGCCACCTTTCAACGCGGCGGGGCCGATCCGCGTGAGCATCGCCGGCAGCGAACCCACCGGCCGGGCGGTCGGCGTTGCCGATGACGACGGCGGCCGGAGCCGCGGCGCGAGGATCGTCCTGCGAGTGGCGTGGGAGCCGAGGCTCGAGCCGCTGCTGATCCGGCTGCCGGCCCGCTCGCTGGTGGCGGACGGCCTTGGGGGCGAGTCGCTGCCGGTGGCCCAGCGGGCGGCAGTGATCGAGGCTCCGATCGCCCCGTGGCGTCCGTGGGTCGATCTTCCCGTGCTGTTCGCACCCCCCGCGGTGCCGCTGGAGCGTCTGGGAACGCTGCGGGGCACCATCGTGCTCTGGCTGAAGGGTCGGGAGCACGCCTTTCGCTTCGCGGACGTGCACGCAGGCCACGAGCCGGCGGCCGCGGCGCCGGCCGGGCCGCAGCGGGTCGGTCAGGCAGAGGTGCGGCTGATCGAGGCTCGCCGCGAGGGCGGGCGGCTTCAGGTTCGCGCCGCCGTCGCGTACGATGCGGCATCGGAGCCGCTCTCGTCCCATCATGCCTGGCTGTCGGAGAGGAGCCTCGCGGCCTGGTCGGCCGATGGTGCGGCGCTCGACCTGCTCGAGCAACGCGTCCTCGCCCGGACGGACCGGGGCATCACCGTGGCCGCCGAGTTCGCCATGCCGCCGCGGCCGCCCGGGGCGGCGGCCGCACAGGAACGGGATCTCGTCGTCGAATGGACGCTGCCGATCGCCATCCACGAGCTGCCGGTCGACTTCGCGATCCGCGACGTGCCGCTGCCGCAGCCCCGTTGAAGCGGCGGCTCGCCGCGATCCTCGCGGCTGCCTCGGTCGGCCTCGTGCTTTCGGCCGGGGTCGCGGCCGCCGACGACACCGCCGACGTGCTGGTCACGCTGGGGACCGCGTCGATCACGCGGGCCGACCTGGCGGCCTTCCTCGCGCGGACCGGAGCCGATCGCGGACAGGGCGGCGGGCAGCAGCCGGCGATGGCCGCCGCGGCGCTGGAGCGACTCATCGACGAACGGCTGCTGCGCGTCGCGATCGCCGACGCCGGGATCACGATCGCGCCGGAGGAGGTGCAGGCGGCGGTCGAACAGCTGCGGCGACAGCTCCAGTCCGGCCGCGGAGTCTCGCTCGAAAAGGCCCTCGAGCAGTCGGGCGGCGACACTGCCGGCCTGACACGACAGATCGAGTTCGACCTCGCCGTCACCAGACTGATCGGGCCGCGCATCGACGAGGCGGCGCTCGCCGCCGCATTCGCGCGGCATCGCCGCGAGCTCGACGGCACCCGCGTGCGGGTGAGTCACGTCATCCTCCGGCCCGACGTCGGGCGCGGTGACGACGCGCTGGCGACGGCGTTTCGCAGGACGGCCGACATCCGTGCCGCCGTCCTCCGGCAGGACCTGTCGTTCGCCGAGGCGGCGGCCCGTCACTCGGCCGGCCCGAGCAGGCATCGGGGCGGCGACCTCGGCTTCATCGGTCGCCACGGCGACGCGATCGAGCCGTTCGCCCGCGAGGCGTTTGCGCTGGACGTCGGCGGGCTGTCGCAGCCATTCGCCACGCCGTTCGGGGTGCACCTGGTGACGGTGACCGCGGTCGAGCCCGGCACTGCCACGCTGGAGGCGGTGCGGCCGCAGGTCGCGGAGCTGGCCGCGCGGGAGGCGGTCCGTGAAATCGTCGCGGGCCTGCGGAAGACGACCCCGATCACCTATTCCCCCGAGTCTCGCCGACTCCGCGGTGAGCAATGACCGGTGCACCGCCGGCACCGCCCGGGGTGGGCGGAGCGGCGCAGGGGCGCGAAACCGAGTCCGGACGACGATTTCCGGCTTGTTTTCGGATTGAAGGCGGGCAGAGCCACGGCTAGTCTCCCGCCCTCGGTCGCCTGCCCCGCTCCGCACGGACGAGGCCCGGTCGCCCGTCCTCGGCGGTCCAGCCCGGGCGGGCGCGGGGCGACGCGCAATCATTCCGTCCCGTCTCGAACCCGTTTCCGCCGACGGTTTCCCCCATGAGATGCCGCTCGCTGCTGCTGGTCGTCTGCATGCTCGTCGTGCCGCTGCTGGCGATGTTTTCCCACCACATCCCCGGGGAGGCGCGGGCCGCCGTCCGCCGCGCGTTCCGCGAGACGCTGGCCGACGCGCTCGGAAAGCCGGCGGAGGCGAGCGGCCCACTGCCGCCGCCGGCCCGGTCGCTGCCCGCAGCGGCAGGTGACGCGTCCGGGACGGATGCGCTCGTGCCGCGGCCCGACGTCACGGCCGGCGCCGACGCGACGGCAGCCGGACTGCGGCCGATCGGCGAGACCGCCGCCGAGGTCGAGGTGCCGCAGCAGCTCGTGGCTCAGCTGGCGGATCGGTCGCGGCAGGCCCGCGGCCAGCAGTCGTTCGAGACGCGGCTGCGGGATATGGGGGCGGTGTCCTTCGAATGCCAGCCGCTCGCGGGGACCGAGGGCCAGCACGGCAGCACCTGCCGCATCCCGGTGGATGCGAGCGGGCAACTCCAGCGGGTCTTCCAGGCTTCCGGAGCCACCCCCGCGGAGGCGACGGAAAACCTCATCCAGCAGGTCGCCGCGTGGCGGCAGCGGGCGGCGGTCCAGCCCGCGTCCGCCGGTGCCACCGACGCCGCCGACGCGGGCCGCTCTCCGCGGCTCCGCTGACGCCAACCCGCATCCGTCACACCGTTTTTGGATGCATCGGTCATGCGTCGCAGATCAGGCTCACGCGTCGTCCTTTGCCGCCGGCTGATCGAGGCATGCCGCTCCCGGCTGGCGCGCCGCTGGTCGCCTCCGGAGCGGCTCACTCGCGTCACTCGGCGCCGGGCCGTGTGTCGCCGGAGCTCAGCGGCCGAGCCCGCGGACGACGAGGTGCCGGCGGCCGGTCTGCACCCGCGCAGCGAGGAGCTCGCGCGGGTGGAGGCGGCGCTTTTCCTGGCGCGGGAGCCCTTGTCGACGCGACGGCTCGCCAAGCTCGCAGGGCTGGCCGACGGCACTCGCTCCCGCACGCTCCTCCGCGAGCTCAAACGGCTCCTGGACGCGTCCGGGGCCGCGTTCCGCGTCGAGCAGGTCGCCGGCGGATTCCTGCTCATGACCCGGGCGCCGTTCGGCCCCTGGGTGAGACGACTGCTCGGCACCCCCGCCGAGACCAGGCTCTCCACCGCAGCCTTGGAGACGCTGGCGATCGTGGCCTATCGCCAGCCCGTCACCAGGGCGGAGATCGAGGCGATCAGGGGCGTCGGCTGCGAGGACATGCTGCGGCAGCTGATGGACCGGGACCTCGCGGCGATCGGCGGCCGCACCGAGGAACTCGGCCGTCCGAACGTCTACGTGACGACCCGGCGGTTCCTGCTGGCGTTCGGGCTGGCCAGGATCGAGGATCTCCCGCCAATCGATCCCGGCCCGTCCCCGTCCACCGAATCGACGGATGGCCGGGCCGACGATCCGGCCGCGGCGGCCTGAAGCCGCCCTCGTCCCGGGTCGCGGCCTCCGGGCGACCGAAACCGCCCCGTGGCGGCTTGCACCGCCGCGGGCCGGGCGACACACTTTCCCGACCGTGCTCCGCGGGCCGCGATCGACGGCGGCCGCGACGGCGGCGGATTTTTTTGCGGGCTAGTTGGATGATTGTGCACGATCGGGTACAGAAGTGGCCGATCCTTTCGGTCGACGCTCCCGTACACAGGTTCCGGTTCGCTGCTGTCGAGGTTCCGGTCGTTCGTTCCGTTTCCACAGTTGGTCCGTCGTCGCTCCGGTCGAGTCGCCGGATCGACGCCGGGTTGAGCAGACTCCAGGAGGCAATGCCGTGACGATTGCGACGAGGGGCAAAACGCATCAAGAGGTGCTGCAAGCCGACGTGTTCTCCTGGAGCGAGCTGCCCGAACTCCTCGTGGCCGAGGACCTGTTCGATGTGTCTTCGGATGCTGGAATCGGTCTGATCCCCGCGGTCTCCGCCGCCCGAGACGAAGAGGAGGATGAGGACGAGGAAGAGGACCTCGACGACGAGGACGACGACTTCGAAGACGACGAAGACGAAGACCTCGAAGAGGACGAAGACGACGAGGACGAAGAAGAGGACGAAGAGGACGACGAGTGGGAGGAGGTCGAGGACGACGAGGAAGACGAGGACGAGGACGAAGACGGCGACGAGGACGAGGAAGACGACGAGGACTGGGAAGACGACGACGAGGACTGGGAGGACGACGACGAGGACGAGGACGGGGACGAAGATGATGACGACGACGACTGACCCGTCGTCGATCCGTGGCTCGTCCTCCCCGCGCCCAATCAAGGCAGGCTAACGTCGAGAGTTGGCGAGGACGGCTTCGGCTGTGCTGGAGCGCCGCCTCGGCAGTCTGAGCGGGGAGGCGAAGAGGGCCGGTGGAAGCGCGACCTTGCGTGTGGCCGCCGCGGCCACGGCGAGGAGCGTTTTGCCGCCCCCGAAGCCGGTGCTCTTCGTCGATCTGAAGCGATTCAACGCCCTTCGGCCGCGTTGATGTCCATCGCCTGCATCGTCAGGTGGATGATGCGTCCCTTGCGATCGACTTCCAGGGTCACGCGGGCGTCGGCCGCCGCCAGCCTCGCGATCATGTCCTCCTGTCCCGCCAGCGCGGCCCCATCGATGGCCCTGATGCGGTCGCCCACCACGAGTCCGGCGACATGCGCAGGCGAGTCAGCCGTGACGCGCACGACGATCGGAGCCATCGGGTCTCCGGCGTCGAGGCGGCTGCCGATGCCCCAGCGTGGCCGCTGCGAGGCGGCCGGCTGGCCTCCCGCCGGCGGCGCCGCGGCGGCCGCGGCCTCGAGGCCGCGCTTCGTGGCGTCGTTCTCGCTGCGGCACTGCTGCCGGAAGCCGCGGGCGGTCCCCGGCTCGTCGGCGACGGCGGTCACGAAGTCCAGCATCAGCCGGGCGACGGGCTCGATGCCGGCGAAGTTGACCAGTTGCACGTCGTCGCTCGGCCGGTGGTACTGGTCGTGGAGGCCGGTGTGGAACATCACGGTGGGAATGTTCGCGGCGATGAACGGATAGTGGTCGGAGTCGTCCTCGATGGCCCAGTCGAAGAAGAGTTCCAACGGCTCCGCGCCGAGGCGGTTGTTGGACTGCACGACCGCCGACCGGAGGCCCGTGGCCGTGCGGCTGCCGTAGACCTCCAGCCGCTGGCCGCGCAGCCGGCCGATCATGTCGATGTTGACCGAAAACACGATCCGCATCGCCCCGATGCCAGCCGGCCGCACCCGGAGGAAGTGGTAGGAGCCGAGCAGGCCCTTCTCCTCGCCGTCCCAGAAGGCCAGGAGGATCGGCCGCCGCGGCCGTCGCGGCAGGTGCTGCAGCGCTTCGGCGACCTCGACGAGCCCCGCCACGCCCGACGCGTTGTCGTCGGCCCCGTTGTGGACGAAGCCGAAGGGGCCGTAGCTGTTGCTCGCGTTGCCGTAGCCGACGTGGTCGTAGTGCGCGCCCACGACGACCAGTTCGTCGGCCACCGTCGGATCGCTGCCGCGGGCCAGCGCGAGGATGTTGCGCATCCCGCCGAACTGCTGAAAGTAGCCGCCGTTGTCTCCCGCGGGCTCGAGGCCGAATTTCTCGAGATGCCCCACGATGTACGCGCCGGCCGCCCTGCCGCCGCGGCTACCTCCCTCGCGGCCCTCGAAGGCGTCGTCGGCGAGCGCGGAGACGTGCCGCTGGGCGTCGGCCGCCTGGATGCTCGCGCGGGCCGCGGCCATGAATTCGGCCGCGACGGCGGCCGGCTGCGCGACTCCGACGAGCAGGCCGGATGCGATCAGGACTTTCGCGAGAGAAACTCCTGGCACCGTCCTCATGAAACCTCCCTGCGCTTGCGTGACCGCCGTCCGCCGCCCAGAATAGAACTTTCCGGTTCCCCCCGGTCCATGCTGATTTTCGTCGATTTCTACGCGGCGTCGGCCCGCAGCGTCCGGGGGTTGCCGTCGGATCTTGGAGAGGTGGCAGAGCGGTCGAATGCGCGTCTTTGCTAAAGACGTGTCCGGTCAAAAGCTGGACCGCGGGTTCGAATCCCGCCCTCTCCGTTGGTTGGTAATCGTCGAATCGAACGGGCCTTGTTTCCAAGGCTCTTTGAACAGCGTGTCATGTTTGACCTCCGTGACTGTGCTGAAACTGTGCTGATCACTCACCCGCCCCGCGACCACCGCGGCGCGACTGTGCTGAAACTGTGCTGATGCCCTTCCGCCCCCGGCCGGGCTTGGCGGCACGCCCGGCGGCCTGGCGGCGCTCGGCCAGCTGCCGCATGGTCACCTGGGCCTGCTCGTCCGCGATGTGGACGTAGATTTTGAGCGCCTCCTCGTCGATGTGGCCGACCCAGCGGCGGAGCGTGAAGAAGTCCACACCGGCAAGGACGGCGATCGTGCAGAAGGAATGCCGAAACTTGTGGTTCGTGCCCTCGAGGCCGAGCTTCGCCAGCACGGTCTTGAGGTAGGCAAGGATGTGGCGGTCGTTGGCCGGCAGGTTGGCCTTCGCGGCGGTGCCGTCCATCCGGTCGATCACCCAGCGGCGGCGGCGGGGTAGGTCCCGGAGCATGGCAACGGCCCGGGGCGAGAGCGGCACGGCCCGCTGCTCGCCGTTCTTGGGCCGCCAGGGCCGGGCACCGGGCACGACCTCCTTCGGCCGGATATGGGCGACGGGCGTCGGCCCAGTCAGCGTCAGGTCGTCGTGCGTCAGGTGGACGACCTCGCCGATCCGCATGCCGGTCTCGGCCATCAGGACGAAAGCGGCCTTATAGGGCCCTCTGGCGGCCTCCACGATCGCGTCGAGCTGCTCCTGCCGCCAGTAGTCGCGGGGGCCTGGCTTCGGCTTCACGAGCTTCGTGCCAGCGACCGGGCTGGCGGCGAGCATCCGGCGGGAAACGACGAAGTTGAGCCATTGCCTGACCACCGTCAGCTCGGTGTAGATCGTCTTGACGGCCATGCCGTCGCGCCGCCGCCGGATGGCAAACTCATCGACTGTCTGCGTCGTGATCGCGTGCATGAGCCGCACGCCGGCATCGCGGCAGTGAGCGGCGAATCGGGTGAGAACGTCGCGGTACTTGACCATGGTCTTCGGGGCCCGGTCATTGGAGTCCTGCCAGTCGATGTAGGCCTGCACGGCGGCGGCAATGTCGAACGTGCCGGCCTGCCGCGGCACCGCCCCCGACAGTTCGGCCTCAATCGCCCGGGCCTTCTGCCGCGCCACTTCGTGGTTGCGGGTGCGGAGGCTCGTGCGCTTTTGCTTCGGGCCTTCCTGATGGTTTGCGTACCAGACGCGACCCTTCACGAAGATCGAAACGCGTTCGCCGATCCGCTCATATCCGCCGCCGGCACGCTCGCCGTGTTGAGAGTGATTACGCGCCACGTCGCCCCTCCCCCTCGAAGAACCACCGGAGGAGGCGGTCTCGATAGAAGCGGAGCACGCGGCCGTAGCGACGGCTGCAGCCGTTGAGCCGGCCGGTGGTGCGCCAGAATCGCAGCGTGCCGACGGGCACCTGCAGCATGTCGGCTGCCTGTGCGATCGTCAGGATCGGCGGAAACTTCTCGGCCCAGGGGCCGCTCGCAAAGTTGGTCGTGAGCTCATCCGCCGTGAGCTTCACGCACCCAAGGGTCCTATTGACTGCCATGATCAACCTCCATGCTCGACCGTGATTCGCTGTCGCATCCGTCGCGACTCGCTCCGAATCAACACCTTTCATGGTCTGAAACTCCTTGTGTTGGAGGAATCAGCGGAGCGCCCGTGCAGCGCCCGTCCTCGGGACGGCGCCACGGTGCAGCTCTCGCGGAGGGAAAGAAAAAGCCCGCCGCATGGGCGGCGGGCTCACGTGTTAGCGGCGGCGCCGGCGCTCGCTATCGCTTCCGCCGCTTCGCGCTCTTGGCGGTTTTGGGCTGCGGGATTTTCATGCCGCCCGTGCCGGCGCGCACGACGGCGCGGAGCAGTAACCATGGGTGAAAAGTACGCCCGCCCTCGCCACGCGATCGAAGGTCGGCGTCTGCACGGAGCTGTTTCCATACGCGCTGCACTCCAGCCAGCTCTGGTCGTCGTTGATGACGACGAGGATGTTCGGCCGCTTCGGCACGTCGGCCGCCTGCAGGAAGGCCGGGAGCAGGAAAAGCGGCAAAAGCAGCAAGGCGTGCAGCAGAGCCTCGAGGCGGCTTCGAATCGTCATGGTGAGGTCTTTCATCTTTTTGTCAGTTTGCAGCGTCGCGGACTTCATTTGCTCCTTTCGGGCCGCTTTGCCCGCCCCGCCTGTTTGGCTTTCACGAAGTCGAGAACCTTGTCGCTGCTCACGCGGGTGTAGGGTGCGGGCATGGAGGCCACCCAGGTGTCGTGGGCTTTCTGGAGACGGTCGCGGATGTCGGTGTGTTCGGACGAAAGATCGCTGGCTTCACTGGGATCATTGCTCAGGTCGAAGAGCTGCACCTCGGAGGACGCCACACTCCCTCGAACAAGCTTCCAGTTGCCATCTCGGATGGCCCACGGGGACTTGGCGACGGAGGGGCCGTGGACGAACCGCCATGCGAGAGCGTGCGCTGGAAATGGTGCTTCTCCACGCAACGCGGGCAGGAGGCTTTGGCCCTCCAGAATCGCAGGTATCTGGCGACCAGCCATGGCGAGCGCGGTGGGCAGCAGATCGAGCGCGGACACGGGCAGGTCCACGGTCTGGCCAGGTGTGATGGTGCCGGGCCACTGCATGACGAAAGGCACGCGCATGCCGCCTTCAAAAGTGTCGCCCTTCCAGCCGCGGAGCGGGGAGTTCCTCGCGTATCCATCGTCGGGACCGCCATTGTCGCTGAGGAAGGCGACGAGCGTGTTCCGCTCCACACCCGCCGCCTCGAGCGCGGCCAGCACGCGGCCGATGGTGCGATCCATGATGGAAACCATCGCGGCGTAGGTGCGGCGTTTGGGATCCTTGATGTGAGCGAACTTCGCGATCTCCTCTGCCGGAGCTTCATAGGGCGCGTGCGGGGCATTGAAGGCGAGGTAGAGAAAGAACGGCTTCGCATGGTTCTCGGCAATGAAGCGAACCGCCCGCTCACCGAAAGCATCCGTGAGATAGCCGCCCACGGGCACGGGCTTCCGGCCATCGAGGATCTGCGCGATGCTCTCTTGGCCGGCCTGCGGGAGATACCAGCTGCTCCCTCGCAAGAAACCGAAATACTCGTCGAACCCGCGATCCAGCGGATGCTGGCCCGGCTTCGTTCCCAGATGCCACTTGCCCACCATTCCGGTGCGGTAGCCCGCGGCACGCATGTGGTCGGCGAATGTGGTGCCCTCGCTGAGCCCGGCGATGTCGGTGACGTTGTTGTTCTCGCACCCGATGCGGTTCTGATCCACGCCCATCAGAAGCCCGGCACGCGACGGTGCACACTGCGGAGCAGTGACATAGCCCGCCGAGAACCGGATGCCACTCCGGGCCATCGCGTCGAGGTGCGGCGTGGGGATGTCTTGGCAGCCGTTGAATCCTGCCTTTCCTGCGGTGCCAACAAGGCCGTCACGACCTGGGCATAGACGCGGACGAGAAAATCGTTCGGATGGTTGACATGGTTGCCGCTGATGTCGCAGTAGCGCTTGGTCTTCAGGATGTGCTCGCTCACCGACCAGACGTCCGCCACGGCGACATGCTCCGACTCGAAGGTCTTCAATGCCGCAAGGTAGCCGTCCATCGGTGTGAGCGGCCGCCAAGCCTCGTTCTTCAGCATCGGGGCCACGAGGACGAATTCAGTTTCTGGATTCTCCGCCCAGACCTGATCCATGATCGCCCCGATATTCGTGCGGTAGGTTTCCACCGGCATGGCGTTGCCGTCGTTCATGCCGAAGGCGATCACACAGAGGTCGGGCTTTTCAGGAGCGAGAAAGAACGGCGTAACCTTGGTTCCCCAATTCGAATTCGCGCCACCCGTGGAAGGATTCACAAAGGTGATCGGACTGGTGAAGGCCTGCCTCAGTCCGCGCACGAACAACTCCCCCCAACCCGGCACATAGGGCGGGTTGCCTCCGCGACCGCTGGCGCTGGCACCAACCGAAATGCTGTCGCCCAAGAGCGCGATTTTCAGAGGTGCGCCAGTGGCCAGTTTTTCCTTCGTTCGCGAAAGCTTGCCCTCGCCGTTCGATGGCACCGGTCCGGTCCAGGGTGCCTCGTGATCGTATGAGACGGCGACCTGGTAAGGGTTGAACTGGCGCTCGCCCGCCAAGAGATAACCACCCTTCACCGATTCGACCGCCTCCGCCGAACCATCCTTCGAAGGTGGATACAGTTGCTGTTCCGTGAGAAACGGAATGGCGGATGTCTCGGTCAGCCGAATGGAGTTTCCTTCCACGACGTAATCGACGCCCGCCTTATAGGTTGTATTCAACGCATAGTCGCGGACGACCAGTTCGCCCTTCGGTGCGAAGAGCAGGCGGCCTTCTGCCGGGGCACCCTCTCTCGAGACGGGGATCAGGGTTTCATTGATCGCACGGCTGGAAGCCCAGATGGGCAGCAGCATTTCGTCGAGGCTGTAGCGTGGGGTGGCTTCCGGGCTGGCGATCAGCGTCACAGGCCGTGCTGGGTCGAGGTGAATCGTCGCACCCGGTGCCGGACCAGCCACCTGCCTCACGCGAAACGTGACCCGGCTCATCGGTACGCCCCGGTTCAGGAAGTCGGTGACACTGAGAAATGCCGTCGTGCGTGTCGCCTTGCCCAACGTCGCTGAGGCGACGAGCGACTCTCCTCCGCCCGCAGCGACGGCGAACAGCTGCAGTGATGGATACCCGTCGCCTGAGAGCTTCACGGGCAGGGCAATCGCTGCGTAGGCCGTGCTCTTGCCCTGAAACCCTCCCAGATCGAATGACAACTCGCAGGCAAACGCATCGTGAATTTCCCGCACGTTTTCCGGCGTGGCGGTGAACCGAAGAGCCTCCTCCTGTGCCCCGCAGGAGACGATGCCGAGAGGCAGGGCAAGGAGGAATGTGAGGATGACCTTCATCAC
>Ga0315909_10004186_pt1 | contig 17149 bp, 20 predicted proteins | sample LakEriMetagenome_11_FD_203527 | JGI IMG/M metagenome (GOLD analysis project Ga0315909, IMG submission 203527) | Freshwater fungal communities from buoy surface, Lake Erie, Ohio, United States - Buoy 2 MA125 | ecosystem: Environmental > Aquatic > Freshwater > Lake | place: USA: Lake Erie, Ohio...
TATTCTCTATACTATTAAAATATTTATTGATGGCACTAGACGCGAGTAAATAATTAGTATATAATATATTTTTCAATCAAGGAGAGCCAATCATGGCATCAAAAATGTTTTCAGGCGAACAAAAAGCCAAACTAACTCAATTAGTTAACGAAGGTATTGCTGTATTACAAGAAGTAGAAGATCTTACTGCTGGCCTAAATGATACTGTTAAAGCAGTAGCAGAAGAACTAGAAATCAAACCAGCGATCCTTAAGAAAGCTATTAAGATCGCTCAAAAATCAAAATTAACTGAAACCAATGCTGATCACGAAGTATTGACAGATATTTTAGAAACAGTTGGTCGCACAGTTTGATCGATTGGCACAAGACTGTAGACTTTATCCGCAAGGACTGGCAGAGTCATCCTGTTCGGTTGTGTTTAGAAGTATGTAACTGGTTACTTAATGTTATAGTTGTAGTGACTTTTGCGGCCACCGTTCCAAATGTTCCATTCATGGTAGTCTATCCCTTGTTTTTTTGTTGTTTGGTAATAAGCATATATTCAGCATTAAGCAGAGGTAGTTTTGGTTTATTCATGACTAGTTTGACTATTCTTTTAGTCGATTTAATTGGATACTATAGATTGTTAACACAATGAAAATACTAATAGCAGGCGATAGTTTTGCAGCAGACTGGCAATTGAAATACCCCAACAAGAAGGGTTGGCCCAATTTTCTAGCAGATGAACATGTTGTTATTAATTTAGCTCAAGCCGGGTGTGGCGAGTTTAAAATATTAAAACAACTACAATCAGTCACACTGAGTGATTTTGATAAAATAATTATAGCTCACAGTAGTCCATTTAGGCTTTATGTGAAAAATCATCCTGTGCATATTGATCAGTTACATAGTAATTGCGACTTAATTTATTCTGATATCAAGGAACATTCTGCGAATAATAAAAAATTACTACCGTTGGTTGACTATTTTGAAAACTATTTCGATTTAGACTATGCTATAGATATACACAATATTATTTGCGAAAAGATCGATCAATTGACTAAAAAATTTAAGCCTATACACATTACAGGATTTGAATGGGAAGGTCTTTATCAATTTGATAATATGATAAATTTTAATTATATTTTTAAAAAATATAAAGGTATCATGAATCATTATTCTCTCGAAGGAAATAACGAGGTATATGGATATATACAAGCAAGGCTCTAATAAAGAACATCAAGTCAAAGAATTCTATTCTAAATTAAAATTTCCTGGCCCGTATTCTTTAGAAGATCTGGAGTTTTATGATCAATACCTAATCAATCCTTACTTGAAATTTTATGATGATGCTATACAAGATCGCAAAAACATATTAGATGTAGGATGTGGTAGCGGATTTATAGTAAACCTGTTTGCTAGGAAATATCCAAGTATTAACTTTGATGCGGTGGATTTCAGTGACAGCATAGACTATGCTCAACAATTTAGTAAACGGCACAGAATTAAAAATATCATTTACTATAAAGAAAATTTTCTCGAGTGGAACTGTAAAAATAATTATGATTTAGTATTGTCTAATGGAGTGTTACATCACATTCCCAATTATCATCGGGCATTAGAAAAGATCTGCGAATTATCCACTGATCGTATAGCCATAGGCATTTATAATTCTTATGGTAAGTTGTTTAAAAAGATTAAACCAGTCAACTACAGCAATGATATATTGTATGCTGATCAGGAATTATGTCCTTTTGAAACAGCATTTTCTGATAGAGAATTTAGACGATTGGTTACAAAATATCAATTGGTTAAGATTTATCCAAGCTATAAAAATCATTTAGTTGATTTATATAATTTGTTTAATTATTCTAATGGCGGATTGACAATATACTTGCTAAAAAAATAAAGAGATTGTATAATTAATAGTATAACGCCTATACGGGCATGTAGAGTGTGTGTGAGCTAGAAGTCGCACAAAAAGGAGAGTATGAGTTACGTAGACGCACTGTTTGACAGAACAAAAGATCGCATTTACATCGTTGAGCGTGTAAATGGACAAAGAGAGTATAGAGAGTTTCCAGCTAATTACACTTTCTATTATGATGACCCTCGCGGTAAGTTCCGCACTATCTATGACACACCTGTCAGCAGATTCAGCACACGCATAGGCAAAGAGTTCCATAAGGAACTTAAAATCAATTCAGGTAAGCGCATCTGGGAAAGTGACATCAATCCTGTGTTCCGTTGCCTAGAAGAAAACTATCTAGGACAGAAATCACCTAAACTACAGACAGCGTTCTTCGACATTGAGGTAGACTTCGACCCGGTCCGAGGATTTAGTAAACCAGAAGATCCATTTAATCCCATAACTGCTGTGTCTGTATATCTTGATTGGTTAGACAAACTAGTAACCATGGTGGTGCCGCCTAAGAGCATGAGTTGGGAAACTGCTGAGGAAATCTGCGGTCAATATGACAACTGTTTTCTTATGGAACGTGAAGAAGATCTACTCAAAACATTCTTAGACTTGATCGATGATGCTGACATCTTAAGTGGTTGGAACTCAGAAGGCTTTGATATTCCTTACATGATACAGCGAACCAATCGCGTGCTCAGCAAAGATGATACACGCAGATTCTGCTTATGGGGACAGTTTCCTAAACAGCGTGAGTTTGAACGTTTTGGTGCCAGCAACTTGACTTTTGATTTGATAGGTCGCGTGCATATGGACTATATGCAACTGTATCGCAAATACACATATGAAGAACGTCACAGCTACAGTCTAGATGCTATCTCAGAATATGAACTAGGTGAAAGTAAAACACAGTATGAAGGCACACTAGACCAATTGTATAACAAAGACTTTCCGAAGTTCATCGAGTATAACAGACAGGATACAGCACTACTGGCTAAACTAGATAAGAAACTACGCTTCTTAGATCTAGCAAATGAACTAGCACATGACAACACAGTGTTACTACAGACCACAATGGGTGCTGTGGCTGTTACAGAACAGGCAATTATTAACGAAGCACATCAACTAGGTATGGTTGTGCCAAATCGTAACCGTGACGAACAGTTCGACACACAGGCCGCAGGTGCCTATGTAGCGACTCCAAAAGCAGGTATGCATGACTATATTGGTGCTATAGATATTAACTCACTATATCCCTCAGCTATCCGTGCCCTAAACATGGGTCCAGAGACTATCGTAGGACAACTGCGTCCTGTGATGACTGAACACTATATCAAAGAGAAACAAACAGGAGGTTCGTCATTCGCTGACGCATGGGAAGGCTTGTTTGGTAGTTTAGAATACACCGCTGTGATGAATGGAGAAGTCGGCACAGAGATCACAATTGATTGGGCGAATGGAACTAGCGACATAGTTAGTGCGGCAGATTGTTGGCGCTTGATCTTTGACAGCAACAAACCTTGGATACTCAGTGCCAACGGCACTATCTTTAATAATGAACGCAAAGGTGTTATACCTGGATTACTAGAACGATGGTATGCCGAGCGTAAAGAGATGCAGGCTAAGAAAAAGGAAGCCACTACTGATGAAGATATCGCGTTCTGGGATAAGCGACAGTTGGTTAAGAAGATTAACTTGAACAGTTTGTATGGTGCTATCCTTAACCCAGGTTGTCGTTTCTTTGACAAGCGTATCGGACAGTCAACTACATTAACAGGCAGAACGATCGCCAAGCACATGGATGCTTACATCAATGAATGTATCACAGGCAAATATGATCATGTAGGTGAAGCGATCATATATGGTGATACTGACTCATGTTACTTTAGTGCTTATCCGATGGTCAGGGCTGATGTTGAAGCAGGTCGTATGGAGTGGAACAAAGACATAGCAGTGGGCTTGTATGACAGCATAGCTGATCAAGTCAATGAGAGTTTTCCAGCATTCTGTGAACGGGCATTTCATACTCCACGCCGCCAAGGTGAATTAATCAAAGGTGGTCGTGAGCTGGTAGCACTCAAAGGTTTATTCATCAAGAAGAAACGTTATGCTGTGTTGATCTATGACATGGAAGGCAAGAGATTAGACAGTCATGGAACACCTGGTAAAGTCAAGGCCATGGGTTTAGACTTAAAGAGATCAGACACTCCAAAGGTTATCCAGGACTTCTTAAGTGAGATCTTATTAGATGTATTAACAGGTGCAGAACGTGAAAAGATCATTGACAAGGTGCGTGAATTTAAATTAGTGTTCACAGAGCGTCCGGCTTGGGAGAAAGGCACGCCTAAGCGTGTTAACAATCTTACAAAGTATACCAAGGAAGAAGAACGCCTAGGTAAAGCCAACATGCCAGGACATGTGCGTGCGGCCATGAATTGGAATAATCTCAAACGCATGATGAACGACAACTATTCGATGGCCATCGTAGACGGTATGAAAACTATCGTGTGTAAACTCAAAGACAATCCATTAGGCTATAGCAGTGTCGGATATCCTACAGACGAAACACATATTCCTGCTTGGTTTAAAGAGTTACCATTTGATGATGCTAGTATGGAAACTGGTATCGTAGATCAAAAGGTAGAAAACCTATTAGGTGTGCTTGATTGGAAGATCGCAGAAAACACACAGATAGCCACAACGTTTGATAATTTGTTTACGTTTGAGTAACCATGCAGATAGCAGATTTAGTCAAATTTAGAAATGATATGATAGAATCTCAAAAAGATCTATCCTTAGAAAATTCTATTGTAGAAATAGGTAATTTAATTCAAAATATTTCCACTAGAAATGAAACTAAAAATTATCAATCAGATATCGATGGATATATTGTAGTGCTTAAAGATTTATCCGATAAAAATCAAAATTTTCTCACCTTAATAAATCAAACAATTGAAAAAATTGAAAATGATATTAATGCTATCGTGCAACAACAAACAGTTGACAGTAAAAATGAAGAATTATTGCGACCAAATAATTTATCAACTAACCAATCTCTTGAACAAATTATATGTTCGAGAATCAGCTCTTACAGCGATTGGCGATTTCCTGGTCTACAACTACATTGTAGATACTTTCGACCAGAAAATAAAAAATATCCAGTTCCAGATAACTTTGCTAATCCTGCGACCAGGATTAATTCTATGGTAGCCAATGATCCTCTTTATTTGGTCGGGACAGACATTTTTCATCTGAAAGAAATAATTAGTAGTTATGCTCCTATATATCAAAATAGATTACGCCTGTATGAAATCAAAGAAAGAAATTTGTCTCAACTGCCATATGCACAGTTTGGTTTCATACTTTGTTGGGATTTTTTAAACTATCTACCTATCCAAGCGATTAAGTGGTACTTAAATGAATGCATAAAACTACTTAGACCAGGAGGAGTTCTAATGTTTAGTTATAATAATGGTGATCTACTGTCGTCGGCCAAAATGTATGATTCGGGTCGTGCTGGATGGTCAACATTTAAAATCATACAAACAATGATTACAGAAATTGGATTTGTTACATTGAGATTTGAAAATTTACCCACAGATGATAATGAAAATACCTTTGTGAGTTGGTTAGAAGTTCAAAAACCGGGTAATCTAAATACTGTGAGATTAAATCAAGCCATAGGGACAGTTCTAACAAAATAATTTCATCAAACCACTTGCAAGATCTAAATAAACCATATATAATCAATTATCAAAGGAGAAACACATGAGAGACCATCTATTAGACATCGTTAAAAACACTTATGGCTTGGGCATTATTGACCTAGTTAAAATATCAGGCACAGATTCAGAAACCAATATTGAAGCACTAGCAGAAGACCGTTCAGTTATTGTTCAAGCTAAACTTAACGGACCGGTAGCAGAATTCATTGGCACGTTCGGTATGCCTAATTTAGGTAAACTAAACACAATCTTAGGCATTCCAGAATACAAGGACAACGCCAAAATTAATATTACCACACAAGAACGCAATGGTGCAACTGTGCCAGTGGGATTACATTTTGAAAATGCTGCTGGCGATTTTAAAAACGACTATCGTTTCATGAGCCAAGAGATCGTAAATGACAAACTCAAAACAGTCAAGATGCGACCAGTTACTTGGAATGTAGAGTTTGAACCAACTGTAGCTAACATCCAAAGACTTAAATTCCAGGCATCAGCTAACGCAGAAGAAGCAAACTTTACAGCTAAGACCAACAATGGCAATTTAGAATTATCATTTGGTGATCATTCAAGCCATGCTGGTAATTTCGTATTCCAAGCAGGAGTATCGGGCACACTAAGTAAAAATTGGTCATGGCCAGTAAATGCTGTATTGAGCATCTTAAATCTAGCAGGTGATAAGAAATTCAGCATCAGCGATGAAGGTGCGGCACAGATCACTGTAAATTCAGGACTAGCAACATATAACTATATCTTACCAGCACAGAGCAAGTAATTGTTTGACTATTGGAAGAACCAATATATCTCAAGAGGATTTACTCCAGGGGGTATGTTTATCAAAGATAAACTCTGCTATGTGCCTATTCCAAAAAATTCCAGCAGTTATATCGGACAGCTATTATTAAGTAACGGATGGGGGATCGCAAATTTTTTAACTTCGGATCTAACTGATAAGAAGTTTATAATATTACTACGTGATCCCATCGATCGCTGGATTAGCGGAATGGCTCAATATATGTGTTCGGCGTTGTTAAAAAATGGACAAACAGCTAAAGATATAGTTGATGGGTGGAATTCTCTTACACAAGATTTAGTTTTTGATCGAGTGATATTTGACGATCATACTGAAAAACAAGTATACTTTATTAATAGCATTCCAGAAAAAAATTGTATTTTTTTCAGTAGTATGCATGATCCACAACTATCAATTAAAAATTATTTGAATCTAAATAGTTACGATCTAAATATAGATATAGAAATCGACCGAAATCAAAGTCAAGGTAACGAGCACAAAGAAATATTAGTAAAATTTTTACAAGATCAATTAACAAATAACCCTGAATTAGTAAACAAACTTATAAACACATACCAAGAAGATCTTAAATTATGGAAATCGATAACTTAACCGCAAAACAAAAGGACTATGCTGTATTTTTACCAGCATTGAGTGGCTTCTATGCTACTTATGTAGGTAAGCAACGTCATGATCCTATGTATGTAGATCCTGCACGTATTCCAGCAGATTTCGAAAATGGCATCGAAGGTCTTAATTGGCTCAATCCAGATGCCGCATACTTTCCCTATCATTGGGCATTATATTCAGCAGGTCACGCAGAACTAGATGTAAACAAACATTCACCAAAAGAAGATATGATACGTAATCGTGATCGCTCACGCAGTTTCGTTTTAGGTGACAGTGGCGGATTCCAGATTGGTAAAGGTGTATGGGAAGGTGATTGGAAGAATCCTAATTGTCCTAAAGCACAGAAGAAACGTGAGTTAGTATTAGCATGGATGGATGCTTACATGGACTATGGTATGATCTTAGATATCCCAGCATGGGTATGTAGATCACCAGAAGGTCGTAAAGCATCAGGCATTACCAGTTATATGGAGGCTGTAGAAGGCACATATATCAATAACGATTACTTCATGAAACATCGAACTGGTGCTTGTAAGTTCTTGAACGTCCTACAGGGAGAAAATCATCCCGAAGCAGACGATTGGTATGAGCGCATGAAGAAATATTGCGACCCTAAACAATATGATCGGCCATTCAATGGTTGGGCCATGGGCGGACAAAATATGTGTGATCTCCATTTGATCATGCGTAGATTAGTGACATTAAGATTTGATGGATTATTACAACAAGGTCTTCATGATTGGATGCACTTCTTGGGCACAAGTAAACTTGAGTGGGCGATCCTATTAACTGACATACAACGTGCAGTCCGTAAATATGTTAATCCTAATTTTACTATTAGTTTTGACTGTGCTAGCCCATTCTTAGCGTCAGCTAACGGACAGATCTATATCCAGACAGAACTTGAACATCAGAGTAAATGGACCTATCGTATGGTGCCTAGTGTTGACAATAAGAAGTATGCTACAGATACACGTCGTTTTGGTGATGCAGTATTACAAGATGGTAAATTTGCCGCATTCACTGAAAGTCCTATAAGCAAGCGAAGTTTAATAAAAGACGTTTGTATCTACAAACCAGGTGACCTAAATAAGATAGGTAAAGAAGGTAAGACATCGTGGGATAGCTTCAGTTATGCTATACAGATGGGCCATAATGTTTGGAGCCATATCACTGCGGTACAACAAGCCAACAGAGAATATGATGCTGGGTTCTATCCAGCGATGATGCACAGTGAATTAGCTGATAAAAAGACCAAACGAGATTATAATGGAGTTGTTAGATTCCGTGAAATGGTTGATATGATTTTTAGTATCAATAACAGAGAAGATGCACTAGCACTAGTAGATCATTTTGAATCTTACTTCACTGACATCAGAGGCACACGTGGAGCAACTGGCGATGCCACATACAGTGCAGGTCCGCAGTTCAAGAACTTGTTTATACAAGATGAAGCGGAAGAACATCATAGAGATGACAGTGGATTAGATGAAACCAAATTGGATGAATTAGAGCAAGATGTCTAAATTCTTTTGCCCACTGCCCTGGATACATCAATTTATCCAAGCAGACGGGATTAAAATGTGTTGTAGTAGTAATACAAAAATTAATGTAACTCCTACAGAATTTGCCAATTCTGATTACATAAAGACTGTTAAAAAAATCATCACCAACGGTGATATACCTCCCGATTGTCAATCATGTGTTCAATTGGAAAAACAAGGATATGTTAGCACTAGAACTTTAGCATTAAATGATTGGAACTACGATATTGATACAGTTCCAAGTGAGACACAATACTTAGATCTTAGGCATAGTAATCTATGCAATTTTAGTTGTAGGACGTGTGAACCAGCATTTAGTAGTGAACTAGCAAGAGAAATATTTAATTACAGTGAACTAAAAAAATATTATGCTGTTACTTCTGACACGCACATAGAAAATAAACTAATAAGGTCTGATCTAGCTGATCTCCTTCCAACTGTAAAAAGGATTAATTTTACAGGTGGTGAACCACTATTAATTAAAGAAAATATTAGGGTATTTGAAGAATTGATTGCTCTAGGAAATACTGATTGTGAAATATTAATCACTACCAATGGATCAGTTATCAATAACAAAATACTAGAATTAGTTGAAAAATTCAATAGTGTCCATTGGACTATAAGCATCGACGGAGTTGGGCCCACAGCCGAGTATATACGAAATGGCACTATTTGGGAAAAATTACAACATAACATTGATCAAATATTATTATTAGGACATAGTGTTGCATTTAACACTGTATTGAGTGCGTATAGCGTTTTAGATTTAAGTAGTTTGGCAAGATTTTTCAAGGCACAGAAAGAAAAATTTCCCAACCAACCATTGGAGATATGGTGTGCTATTTGTAACATTCCTGATTTTTTAAATCCACAAGTCCTTACTGACAAATTAAAAGATAAAGCACTTAAAGAAATTGATCAGACTTTAACAATATTAACAGATATAGAAAAACAAGTTCATGTTAGCAGTTTGGGCACACTAAATTCATTGCAAAAAAATCTAAATGATTGTATAATAAACGAAACGCTATTAAGTAAATTTATAGAATACACATCAACTATGGATAAAATAAGAAATCAAAATTTTAATCAGACATTTGGAATAGAATTACTATCATAACTTTAACAAGGAATGAGAAATGAACGCAGAAAAATTAAAAAATCATCTACAGAGTCTAAAAGAACGTCATAGGGATCTTGACAAAAAGATCAAAGATGGGTATAGTCATTACTTAACAGACAAAGGTATGCAAAAAATGAAATTTGAAAAAGCGGCCTGTAAGCGTGAAATTGAAGAAATCGAAGAGAGATTAAAATCATCATGAAACGTGAATACACAGCAGGAACTAAAGAACACATAACATTCTTTACTGGAGTAGAGATTGAACGCACTCCAGCATATAAAAAGAAAACTCTATTTGTAGTCGGCGTGCAAGACGTTAAAAAAATCAAAACACTAGCTACTGCTTATGATTGTCCACACATTTATTTTGGTGCTAATCAGAGTTTTCCTTTAATCAAGCCAGATGATGCCAGAGTTTGGAAACAGTGGGAATTCATGATACAGACGTGTCTTGATGCTGATTTTTGGTGCACGCTAGATCTAGATGTCAGCTGTGTAGAGGGATTATTAGAAGGACCTTTGGTAGAGAATCGCAGATTTATTCCACAACTTTCGATAAAAATTCCATACTTGACACAGCTGGGATATAATGCTACAATTAAGATAGACGACAAGGATTTTGATGCTACGAATCCAGGTGTTTGGTGTCATCGCTTACGTGATTTAACAACAACTGAGGCATTTACTGATTGGGATGCCTACGGAAAGGATGAGATAATAAAATGATTACAAGTGCAGAAGAGTTATTACTAGATGTAGTAAAGTCGGCACTATTAGGAGTTAAGATCCCAACAAATCTACATGGTAAGGCTGGAAATCATATAGAAGCTTTATTAAAGAAATTAGGATTTCCTATTAATAGTAGAGGGCTAATTGACATCAAGAAAAGAGGAATAAAACTAGAAGTCAAATCTAGAAGAAACGATGCCAGCAGTGCGTTTACTATTGGATCAATGCTTAAATCTAAAATTATTAAAATTTCTGATTGGTATCAATCTCCTATATGTAAAAAGATGAATAAAATATTGTTGTTTACAACTGGTGGCACAGAACTAAACCCAGATGATAATACTATTCTTGACATCAGCATATATGATTTTAAAGATAGACCAGAAATACAGGATCTTTTAAAAGATTCTTGGGATAATAGTAGACAGCAATTAATGGCAAATGCCAAAAATAAAAATTTCAAATATTGCAGCTCTGATGGATATATTGCATATTTTGAACGTGTTCCTGAGACGAATAGCTGGCAGTTTAGATTTAATAAAACAAGATACCAATCTTTACTTAGAATGGAAAAATCTAATTTTAAAAACATATTTGAGTATGGTGTATGATATTAGAAGAACGCGAACGTATAGAACGTATTAAAAAAACTAGCCAAAAGAAAGTATGGGTAACTTTCCAACGTGAAGGTATCCACTGTTTTCCTGCGGCGGCACAAGATCCTAAACTAGCAGATGTTAGTTTCCTTGCACATCCGCATCGTCATATGTTTCACTTTAGGATAAGTATTGATGTATACCACGATGATCGTGAACTAGAATTCATACAGTTTAAACGCTGGTGTGAAAGTCTTTACAGTGGTGTGCTAGAATTAAATTATAAGAGCTGTGAAATGATAGCAGATGATCTGTATCTACAGATAGCTGAGAAGTATCCCAATCGTGATGTTTGGATAGAAGTATCCGAGGATGGCGAAAATGGGTGTTATGTTGAGTATAATCATACTCGTCCTTATCAATCTGTCACTGTATAGGAGAAATTATCGTGGCAAATCAACCAATTTGGTTAAAGAAATATCTAAGGATGTCGCCAGAAGTGCGACAAATTTTCAACGATCTAGACGCATGGTGTAATTATTGTCGTTTCCGCATGATCAAGTATGATCCTGCTGATCTATATAGATCGCCAGAATATAAAGAATGGCAAGAGCGTCGCAAAAAACGCCAACAATGGCAGGCCCGCAACGGTGTAGTAAGCTATAGAAATAATAGATAATGGATCTGATTTATAGGACCCCAAGAGCGATTAGAGATAAAAAAGTAATAGATTATCTTAATCACTTGCCTATTAATTTGCTTTCAGTTGAGGATGATGAATCTATAACGGATCTATTTTGTAAAAATTACATAAAATGGATCTCTTCAACAACTAATAAAAAATTAGTTGGTTTAGAAAATTTTCCTTACTATGCTTATTCTCAAGGCACTACAGAATCATTTGATAAATTTTATATAAAAAATCATAATAAAAGATTCAGATGCTTCAAGGGGGAATATCTATATCATCAGTTGACTTGGCGTAATAGTTGGCCAAATTGGTGTTATATTGAAGATGGAAATTTAACAGTAGGTGATGCCGTAGTCGTAAGTATTCCTTTTTCAGATACTGGAGACATTCATATATCACACGAAGATCTACTAGACCAGTGTGATAAATTAGGTATTCCTGTGTTAGTAGACTGTGCTTACTTTAATCTATCTCAAGACATCGAATTTAACTTTAATCATCCGTGTATCACAGATGTTACTTTTAGTTTATCTAAATTGTTTCCTGTAGGGCACATACGTATTGGGTTAAGATTAACCAAAGTCGATGACGATGATTCTTTATTTGTTCTTAATAAAATTTCTTATGTAAATAGGCTAGGTGTATACATTGGCAATGCATTGATCAATGAATTTGCCGAAGATTACATAGTAAGTAAATATCGTAACAAACAGTTAGAAATATGTAAATCTTTAAATTTACTGCCGAGCAAAACTGTTATTTTTGGTATTGGTGGAGATGAATGGCGGGCGTATAATCGAGGCACAGCTACCAATAGACTATCTATTAGTAATCATTTATGTTAATTGATAAAATAAGTCAGATTGAGTTAGAGCTGACCACTAAATGTAACGCTAGTTGCCCTCAATGTGTCCGCAATTACTTTGGATCGTATACTTGGCCAACTCTACCTATCGTTGATATGGATATTAACTGGTTTAAAGAAACTATTCCAACGGAAATTTGGCAACAATTAGAACACATAAAATTTTGTGGAACCTATGGTGATCCTTGTATGCATAAAGATCTATTAGACATAATTGCATGGATTAAACACAATAGCAGTTCGTCAATCACGATCAACACCAATGGTGGAATAAGATCTAAATCTTGGTGGCGTAAATTGGCCGGGCTTTTAGATCCTAATAGAGACAAGGTATTTTTTGGTATCGATGGACTTGAGGATACCAATCATCTACATCGTATCGGAGTAAACTATCATAAAGTCATTGAAAATCTTACTACGTTTAATCATGCAGGTGGTAATTCTATATGGAGTTATTTGATATTTGAACACAATCAACACCAGATAGAGCAAGCTAGACAGCTATCAAGTGATTTGGGCTGTGGCAATTTTGTCTGCAAAAAAACCAGTAGATTTGTTAATAAGACACATGAGTTAATAGAACAAACCCCAGTTTTAGATAATGCCGGTCAAACAATTTATTTCATACGCCCAGCAACGTTACCTAAATATCAAAACAAAGGCTATGAAGATTTTAAACTAATTACCAAACGTTATAAAGGATATCAGAATTATTTGAAGAATACTGAGATTGACTGTAAGGCAAAAAGACAGCATTATATATACATATCAGCCGAGGGTGATGTGTTCCCTTGTGGATTCTTGTCCGACAGAATGTATGGATATGAATCTGAAAATCATAGTGATCATAAAACTATAATGAACATAATTGAATCAATTGGCGGCAGATCTAAGATCAATCTACATCATACGTCACTTAAAGATATTGTATATGGTGATTGGTTTAAGGCTATTGAACGTAGTTGGTCAGATAATTCAATACAAAGATGTGCTCACATGTGTGGTAAAGAAAGCACATTATTAAGCTATGCTAATACAGAATTATATTCTGTTTGGTCTGGAGATACGTTTGAAAAGGATAATAAATGACTGTATTTTTAATTGATCTAGAAGCAGTTGAAACCAGGTATACAGGTCAATGGAAGACCCATGTGCCTAAACTATTAGAGGAGAATGGGCATGACGTTCATATCATCAGTGGACCTACTGATATTCCAAGTGCTACTACCCCTGGCGCTTTTCTTAACTTTGGTGGCACTAATGTATACAAAGCACGTCAGGTTGAAACTATCGGACGGTTGTTTTGTGATGGTAGAGTTAGCCCTGGTGATCACTTTCTTTTTACTGATGCATGGCATCCTGGAATTATTAATCTAAAGTATATGAGTGAACTACTGGGCATACCAGTAAAGATACACGCCTTATGGCACGCTGGTAGTTATGACCCACAAGACTTCTTGGGTAGATTGATAGGTGATGCTCCTTGGGTCAGACATGCAGAGAAAAGTTTCTTCTACGCTATAGATCATAACTACTTTGCTACTGAATTCCATATAGATATGTTTGAGAAAAATCTATTAGGACTAGATACTGGATATGATCAGATCAAACCTAATCACGTAGTGCGCACAGGTTGGCCCATGGAGTATATGGCAGAAATATTAGAACCATATAAAAATCTGCAGAAGCGTGATCTGATCTTATTCCCGCATCGTATCGCCCCAGAGAAACAAGTAGAAATATTCCGTGATCTAGCTACGGCATTGCCACAATATGAATTCGTAGTATGCCAAGATCAAACTTTGATCAAAGAACAGTATCACACACTATTAGGCGAAGCTAAAATCGTGTTCAGTGCAAACTTGCAAGAAACTCTAGGTATCAGTTGTTATGAAGGTGCACTGGTTGATGCCATACCAATGGTTCCCGATAGGCTCAGTTATGTTGAGATGTATGCTGATATATGGCGCTATCCAGATGAATGGACAGAATCATATGGCAGCTATCTACTATACAAAGATCAATTGGTCACTAAGATCGTAGACTATATGACTGATTATGATGAATATCGTAAACTTGTTCCGCAACAGGCATCTAGTCTGACCAAATATTATTTTTCAGCAACTAATCTATTAGCTAATGTTTAATAAAATACGTGAATTTGAATCTGCACTAGCAGAATTTACTGGTGCGCCATATGCAGTTATGACTGACTGTTGCACTCATGCGATTGAATTATGCCTGCGCAATGACGCTATTACCCGTGTGGTATTTCCGGCACATACCTATCTCAGTATTCCGATGACCATGCATAAATTAGGTATAGAATATTCATACAGTGATAAACCGTGGACTGGTGAATATCAATTTATAGGCACACGCATCTGGGATAGTGCTAGACTATTAAAAGAAAATATGTATCGAACAGGGCAACTACAGTGCTTGAGTTTTGGTTACACCAAGCCACTAGAGATTGGACGTGGTGGTGCTGTATTAACAGATGATGTAGAGATTTATGATATTCTGAGCCAACAGCGATATGATGGTCGTGATCTAAGTGTTAGTCCGTGGGAACGTCAAAAGATTTTCCGTGTAGGCTATCACTATAAACCTACTATAGAAGAAGCCATACGTGGCTTAGAATTATTACCCGGGGTAGATCAAACGCCTAAATATGTTGAGTATCCTGATTTAAGAGAGATTAAAATAATATGAAAATAGGAATAATTGGTAAGGGAGTAGTTGGCGGAGCAGTATATGATGGATTACAAGCGTTAGGACATAAATTAAGTTATTATGATAAAAAAGATACAGAAACTAAAATTGAAAATGTTTTAGATACTGAAATTATTTTTGTTTGTGTGCCCACCAATAGTAAAATCGACGGAACTTGTGATATCAGCATAGTCCAAGAAGTTACACAAGAACTAGATAATTTAAACTACACTGGTATCATTGCTATTAAAAGCACAGTCATACCAGGAACTACAGAACAATTAATACAGAAATATCCAACTTCTCGTATCTGTTTCGTTCCAGAATTTCTTAGAGAAAAATCTGCACTCAGTGACTTCATCGAAAAACATGATCTCTTAATAGTAGGAACATATGATAACGTTGTTTATGATATTATAGTAGAGAGTCATGGAGATCTTCCTATGAATCGGGTAAAGGTACCGCCGACAGAAGCAGAACTTGTTAAGTATTTTAGTAATGTATACAACTCGCTACGAGTGACTTTCGCTAACGGTATATTTGAAGTGTGTGAAAAATTGGGGGCAGATTATCAAAAGGTTTTTAATGCCAGCATATTAAGATCTACTATCTCTCCTGAATATCTTAGATGTAGTGAATATTTTAGGGGATACGAAGGACATTGTTTACCCAAGGACAGCCAGGCATTTGCTTTATTAGTTAAACAACTAGGTCTGGAGCATATTTCCATATTTGATTCTATTGTCAAAGATAATGCATATCATGTAAAGGTAAAAAAATAATGAGAATATTAGTCACCGGTGCTAGTGGATTAGTTGGTAGAGAAATTTGCAGACAGTTACACGAACAAAATCATGAAGTCGTTGCATTAGATAGCCATTTTAAATATCAAGGGCACGAACCATCATGCTCGATATTTCATAACAAAACTATTCATACTTTTGTAGTAGAAAATCCAAATAACTTTGATATGATCTATCATATGGCCGCGATCAATGGCACAGAATATTTTTATTCTATACCAAATATTTTAATCACAAATAATATATTATCTGACTTGACAATATTTGAATATGCAGGAACCAATCCTAAATGTAAAATAATTTATGCTAGTAGCAGTGAAGTAGTATCGGATAGTAACTCTGTCCCAGTAGCTGAAGAAATCGATATTTCTATCAAAAATATACACAATCCACGCTGGAGTTATAGATTAGGCAAGATCGTCAGTGAGAACTATCTAGTAAACAGTCAATTGAATTATGTAATATTCCGTATTTTCAATACATATAGCGAACATAGTGCTAGCGGACACATGCTTAGAGATCAATTGAATAAAATCAAACAAGGCATATTTGAACTGCTTAATCCCAATGACACCAGAAGTTTTTGTTATGTAACTGACTCAGTGAGAGCTATAATCAAAGTTTCAGATCTGGCTAATAAAGAAATAATCAATGTGGGATCAGATGAAGAAATCACTGTGCAAGAAGCGGCTAATATCATAGCCAAATCACAAGGTTATGATAATCCTACATGGAATATTGTAAATGGACACGCTGGTAGCACAGCAAGACGTAAACCTGATTTAACTAAATTAAGAAACTACTATCCAAATTATCAACCCGAAAAATTTGCATCTGTAATTGACAGAATAAAATCAAAACTGTTGACAACAACCTAAATAATCTATATACTATAACAATATGGCAATCCTCTGCCTTAACATCGGAGACTTAAATGCAAGACAAAAAAATTAGCGAACGAATTCTCGAACGCATCCAAGCAAAAAATGCTCGTTATTGGGCAGGCGATAATATCGCAGACTATATCCTAGACAGCGA
>Ga0315909_10004187_pt1 | contig 17144 bp, 1 predicted proteins | sample LakEriMetagenome_11_FD_203527 | JGI IMG/M metagenome (GOLD analysis project Ga0315909, IMG submission 203527) | Freshwater fungal communities from buoy surface, Lake Erie, Ohio, United States - Buoy 2 MA125 | ecosystem: Environmental > Aquatic > Freshwater > Lake | place: USA: Lake Erie, Ohio...
AAGAGCTTAATGATGCATACTTTGAAGCACTTGCATACTTAAGTAATAATGCTGGTAAAATTGATCCTAACCTTATTGCTAGTACATATAATTCTGTCATGGAAACAAATAACTTTAATGACAAGAACCCTAATCCTACTTATAGTTCTATCAAGAAAGGAATGTATTTGATGCCAAAAACACCTATGTTTAAAAATGAAAATCCAAGTCCGGTAGAAATTATTAAAAAAGGTGCTAAAGGTATTGTTATAAAAGATATTAATACTAATGAAACCATGGAAATAAAACCAGAAGATTTGTCTAAATTTGTAAATATGACAGAAGAAGGTTTACAAGAATTGGGTGGAGTAAAACTTACTCAAGAAGATATAAGAGAAATAGAAGAGAATGCACAAGTAATTGCGGATACTCTTGAGAACATTGCTGAATTAAATAAGGCAGCAGATGAAGTTAAAAATGCTGAGGCAAAAGGAAGCTTTAGAGATAGGTTAAAAAATAAAAATTGTAATATTTAATAAGATGGCTTGTTTATTAAATGCAGATGATGTTCTAAACATCTATAGTGATATATATGAAAATTTTTTAGAGGCAATTAATTCAAAATCTAAAACGCCAATTAATCCTTTAGATTATATTAAAACATTACATTCAGAAATTGCAGATAGCAATGATCCAAAGTTTGCATTAGAAGTAGTACAAGCTATTCCACAAATTATGTTGCAAGTAATTGCAACTAGAAGTGATGTTAGAAAATATATTAGTACAAATAAAATTGATATAAATCCTATAAACAATCTATCAGTAGATTTTGAGAAAATTGAAAATGTAGGAAAGTTTATTGCAGGTAAGGCACCTTCTTTAAAAGATACAAAATCTAAGATAGCTGCAAAAAATAAAGCTGATAAAGAAGTAACATTAGAAAATCCAGAAGATCCTTCTGAGAATGAAGATAATAAAACTTCTAATGTTAGAATAGAAGATCCGATAACTACTACCTTTCAGTATGCAAAAACTGTAAACCCGGATGCTGCTACAGAAGAAGAACTTGAAGAAAGAGATCCAGAAAAAAATACTACACATTCAGTAGTAAAACAAATTATTGGATTATTTGATAATAGACCTGCAGATAGTGATGAGGTTATTTATCAAGGAGTGTCTGTAGCATTAAGACCCTTGTTACTCAGTTCAGTATCTAAAGAACTTTTAGTTAGTGATGATGTAAAGTTTCTAGAAGAGAATGAAGAATATCAAGGAATTATAGTAGCTGTCTCAGATATAGATGGTAATATTTTAAATTTTGATGAGGAAGGAAATATTGTTGATGATGGTAAAATTGCATATCAATATTTAAGAGATTTAAAATTAAAAAATTCAAAGCTTGCTTTAGTAAATAGATCAGGTTATGAATATCAGTTGGTAAGTCCTGAACAAATTTTAAAAGCTGAAGACAAAAAAGAAAAAGATATTAATGGTCTTGGTATGTCTCAGAAGCAAAAAGAAAATAGACTTCAAGAAATTCAAGCTGAGCAAAAACAAAAGATGAATGATCTATATAGGATCAGACAGTTTGTTATGCGTAATCCAGATGAGGTCTTTACTTTAAAAATTACTGGAGGATCATATGGTAATTTTAAAAATAAATTCATTCCTCTTTCAGAAACAGGTTTAGATTTAAATGATATAACTACACCTATTAAAGCTGGTGGTGAAAAAGGTTATATTAAAGTTCGTATAAAAACTAAAGGACCTGGTGGCCTTATTGATCATGATGTTCTATTACAAAGAGGAGATGTAACCCCAGAAATTGCAGATAAAATAGCAACAGTCTTAACTACAGATGCTTTATATAGAGGTAAACCATTATCTGATCTTGCAAAACATACATATGCAAATGTATTTTTAGATAATGCAATTAAAAAAAATAATATTAGAATAGATTTAAAAACTGTAAATGGTATAAATGAGTTACAGGTTTCAATCAAAGGTGAAAAAGTTGATTTAGATTCTCCAACAGCATATGATGAGATTAAAAATCATTTATTAAAAGCTGTAGAAATAAATAACAAACCAACATATCCTGCTAATCTAAACTATACAGATCAATACATAGGAGGTACATTTACTGATTACATAATTAAAGACGGAAAAGTAACTACTAAAAAGGTAAATTATTTTGACTTTATAAAACCACATATGAAAATTGAATTCAGCAAATTGTCTGGAGGATATTTCGTGAATAGTAATTCATATTTAAGTTTTGCAGTTCCAGAAGAGATTCTTCCGGTTGCTAAAAAGAATTACAATTTAGCATCAGTTACATCTACAAAAAATAAAGTAAAAGAAGTTGAAACACAAGATGTTGAAGATGAAGACAGTGTAGATGTAGAACCAGGAGAAGTTGTTTACAATCTTAAAAAACAAGTTGGATTTGCCCTTGCTACAGAGAATGCACAGAATACAGATGTAACATTAAACATTGCTGTTAACTTTGATCAAGGAGAAGCTAAGATCGCAAAGAGAAGTGCAAAGAATCATGTGCCAGTTACTCTTAATAAAAAGAGATCTACACAAAAATCTTTTGGGAACATTGGAATTATTGCTGGTAATGTTGTTAAACAACTTAATAAATATAAGTCAGATACATTAAATGTTGCTGGTAATGATATTGTTACTTCTGTATTTAATGGATATACTCAGCAAGATCTAGATCAATTTATGAATCAACTGTTTGAAAGAATAGTTAATTCAGATAGTTTGATTACTCCAATTAAAAAGATTGTAACAACGGGTGACTCAGGTATCTCAGAAGCAGCTATTAAAGCTGCAAAGAAAACTGGTATTGGAGTAGAGATTACTGTACCTACTGGCTGGACATTTTTTGTGTATAGAAAAAACATTCCATCTAAAAAATATAAGATTTCAAATCTAGAAGAATTTAAGGCAAGATTTGGTGATGCAAAAGAAAAGAAAAATGCTAAAAGAAAAACAAGTAGTGTTACAGAAAAAGCCAAAGCTAGATTAACTAAAGCTAAAACTACTAGTAGAAAAACAACGCCTAAGAAAACTACTAAGCAAGCAAATAAAAAAGTAGATTCACAAACTTTTAAGTCTGCGATAAGTGCTCAGTTTAGTTTGTTATCTAGACTTAATGAAAGAAGGGAGTTATTCAAAGGAGACAATGATGAGCTTAATAGATTAGATACTATTGAAAGAAGAGCAGGTAATTTCTTTGAAAGATTATTTACTACTAAAGCTCAGAGAGATTCAATTTTTAAATGGTGGGAAAATCATGAATTATCTAAACATATTCCTTTAGAGATAATTACTGAGGTAGTAAACTCTAATGCATTTGCAACTTGGAGTCAACATGGTATTACTCTTCATATGGCTAATAGAGCCACCCCAATAGATTTATATCATGAGGCATGGCACGGGTTTACTCAATTATTTCTAACTCCAGAGCAAAAAGAAAAGTTATATGATGAAGTTAGGAAAATTCCAAAATTTGAAAATGCAACTTCTTTTGATATAGAAGAAGTTCTTGCAGAAGACTATCGTGATTATATAAGAGACAATACTCTTTTTACAGGTTTCATTGGAACTATATATAAAAAGATTAGAGACTTTTTAAGAGCCATGTTTGGTAGAATTACCAGACAAGATATGACTCGTCCTCAAGATATTGCTGTTATAAAAGAGTTATATGATAAATTATACAGAGGTGAAATATTAGACTTAGAACCAAGCATAGATAACATTATGTTTACTAAGCTTAATAGGACTGATAAGAGAATTAATTTATTACAATCACAAGAAGAAAAGTATTCTCCATTTAGCCCTAAAGAAAGTGACCACATTCTTAAAATGTTTGATACTCTCGTAGCAGATAATATCAAATATTATAATTCTAAGAATAATTCAAAAGCTGGAGTTGTAAGAGTGTTTGCTGATAAAGAACTTAAGACAAAACTTTATTATTCAATAAAGCAACAGTTTGCAGATATGGTCAGTGAGTTAATGTCTGATTATAAAACTTTAGCTTTAAATGATAGCAATGATCCAGCTATACCAGAACTACAAGCTAAAATAGATTTATTAATCAAGGCATTAGATAATTTTGGAAATATAGATGCTGCTATTGATGGTAAAAATGTTAGCGGAGTAATTGGATACATGGTTAAAAAATCAAGATTTAATCAAATTCAAGAAGAGATAATTGAAGATCCAAATGATCTTGAGAACACACGTATACTACAAGACTATAAAGGAAATGTAATTAATCCTAAGAACCTTGCATCTCCTACCACCTTAGCTCTTATATCTACAACATTTAAAGTTGAGAAAACAGAGGACGGACAAGTTCTTCCTGCGTTAGATTATTTTGGACTTCCTCAACTAGAAAATCTTGATGATATATGGAATAAATTAGCTAAAGTTTTAGCAGGATCATTTGACTATACAGAAATGTATCAGAGACTAACAGATAGTCTCGAAAACTATCCTGAGTTTAAAGATATCTTGGATTCACTTAGAAGCCCAGTTAATTATGATTTTAAAGATAAAACACAATGGAGATTAGAAACTAACTTCTGGCAAGACTTTAAAAAACCTAGAGTTCCTTTTTTACAATATAATATCAATAAGAATATTGTAAAGAAAAAACAAATTGATGAAGAAACAGGAAGAGAGTTATCTCCTGAAGTTGCAAATTATGAGAGCGTAGTTACTAATGCAAGCTTTGCTATTTCTTCAGTAATATCTGATTGGAAATTTAATTTTATTACTAGTACAAAAGATGTTAATCCATATATTGATATTGAAGAAAGTCAAGTTCTTTTAAATACTGGAAAAATTATAGATAAGTTTTCAGATAGAAAAGGTAATTTTATTGATTCAAAGTCAAGAGAATTCTTAGAGGCATTAGGTATCTATATGGATAGATCAAGTGCTGAGATAAATGCAATCTTTTCTGACCCAGTAAAAGTTTCAAATGCATTTTTCATACCATTTATGTTTGAAGTAATTAAGCTTGTACATAAAGCTTCTCAAACTACTGATGTTGGTAAAGTTGCTGCTGCTCAAAAATTCAAAAGTGATCCTATCACATACTTATTAAGAGGTTTAGATAATAGTGATACTAGAGCTTTAGTACAAGGTGATGCATCAAACTATGATGTTGCTTCTAGAATTAAAGCTTTAGCTACTCTTCAAAATGCATACTCAGATGGTTATTCTAATTTTAGTGTTCTTACTCCGGAAGGTAATCGTGTTTGGGAACAAGTAGTTGATAATACAATCACAAGGGTTGTAACATCAATTAATAAAGCTAAAAACTGGCAGGAACTTACAAGTTCACAATCTGATCCTAATGGTGTATTTAAACACATGCGTTGGTTAGCTAATGAGAATAATCCTTACAGTAAACATTCAAAACTTTTAAATTCCATATTTATATTAGACGTTGATGAGTCAGATAAATCATATGGAGAAAAAAGAACTAGAAAAGAAGGTGGTAATGATGTTCCATTAAAACTAAACGTAAATAATATTGGCGGAACACAGTTAATTGTAAATAATGAAAATGATGGTACAGGAGCTTCTACAGCTTCATTAGATGCTACAAGTAAATATTTACAAGAGATGCATACCATGTTGCTTAATGGTATAGAAGAGTTTATGAGACATGCTTCTAAAAATACAGCAATGTCATTAAAGTCTGATCAAATAGAAACATATCCTGGTAAAACAGATAAGCATTTATATGTAGACATTGATCTATTTAGTCCTAAGAATCAAGGTCTTGGTGAAGAAGAAGGTTTTGAAATTATTCTGGGTTATATTGCTTCAGAATTAGACAGGGTTAATAGATATAAAAATAATGATGATTATAAAGAATACAAAGGCTATAATAGAAAAGTATATGATGACTATGGAAAAGTTGTAGATGCTGGTTCAATATTTACAGCTTTTGATGATGTATTAAGTACTAAAGTAAAAGATGAACTTTATAAAATAGAAGGAGACTTATTTGAAGCATTAGATAATAATCCGGATCTAAGATTTAGAATACAAGCTGATGTTGAAGATTACTTTGATAAAGAAACAAAAGCTAACTTAGAGAGATTAGAATCTACAAGATATGTGGATGCAAATCTTTTTGAAAAAACTTCAGACCCTTCTTTATCTCAAGCACAAAGAGATGAGATACTTGTTAAAGCATATACATATAACTCTTGGATTCATAAGTTTGAAACATTGATTCTAGCATATGGAGATCTTGTGCAATATGATCATAGTAAAGAAGAGTTCCATAAAAGAAATGCTGGTTTAGGATCTGGTGGTAGAGGCTTTAGATCTGATATACAAGCTATACAATATATAAACTCTTTAACAAATGTATATGCAACAAAGTATGGATATACTGTTAGACCTTATGACGGCACATTAAAAACTGCCATCATGAGAGAAAAGAAAGTTAAAGAATCTATTTACTATAAAGAATATCTAAAAGAGCTAACTAATTCAATAAATAAAAGAATTAAAGATAAAGCAAAGGCAGCTGAGATGGCTGAAAAAGCTTTGGGTGAATATTTAGATATGAAAGAAGGTGATGGTCAAGGTTACATTACTTTAGAAGCATATAGAAAATTAAAAGAACTTGAAGGTAAATGGACAGATCAACAAGAATTACTTTATAATAAAATTGCTAACGGAGAAAAAATTACTGCAGAAGATGTAGTAGAGTATTTCCCTTCTTATAAATTACAATACTTTGGTGCAATAGAAAGTACAGGTTTAGCTGTAACATCTTTCCATAAGTTTTCATTAGCTCCAATTATTCCATTTACAACTGCTTCTAATAGTTATTTAGAAAAGTTGAATAAAAAAATGATGGAGCAGAAGATAGACTATGTTACATTTGAAACAGGTTCAAAAGTTTCTCATATAGGATCTGGAGATGTTGTTATAAATGAAGACGGTAGCTTTAATGATGACGCAACATTTACAGAAAATACAATCTTTACAGAATTCTTAAAGAACCAAACAGAAATAAACTCTACATATAAAGGTAAGAGTATATTCTCTACACAGTTAAGAAAGCTTATCCTAGAAGGTCTTTATGAGAAAGGAGTAATTGATACTACAGAGGAAGATAAAATTACAGATCCAAGAGTTAGAAAATATCTTAAAGATGTTGCTGAATATAGTGAGACATTAAGAGTTGAACTATTAGAAGAAATAGGATTTGAGAAAGAAGGAGATAAATACGTTCCAAAAAATAAAGATAGTATAACTAAACTTACTGAGATTATACGGGATAATCTTACTAAAGAAGATGTAGTAGGAGATCACCTTATAGATATTATAGATGTAACTGATAGTGGTTCACTTGCTTTTGACTTATCTATACATCCAGAAGCAGTTAAAATTGAAAAACTTTTAACTTCAATTATCAATAAAAGATTAATTAAACAACAGTTTAATGGAGAACCATTAGTTCAAGTTTCTGGTGCTTTTTATACGGATGCCTTTGGATTAACTGAAGGAGATTTTAAAAATGCTTCAGATGAAGAACGTAAAAAATGGCTTGGATCTAATGTCTTACCAACATATCATAAAAAGAAAGATGGCTTTACAGCTGCAATGAAAGTTGCTATTGCATTACAAGGTGATTATAATAACTTATTAAACTTAGAATATAAGGGTAATGTTATTGGAGACTTAGATACATTAAATCTAGCAATCAAAGATGATGAATGGTTAGATGCTAATGATGGAGCTAACAGAAAAGCAATAACAATGGTTGCAGTTAGGATTCCGGTACAGGGTCTAAACTCTATGGAGTTTATGGAAGTATACCATTTCCTTCCTCCACAAGCAGGTAACGTTATCATTCCTCCAACAGAGATTGTTGCTAAGTCAGGAGCTGACTTTGATATAGATAAGATGACAGTTTATATGAACAATATAAATGAAGATGGTACAACTCCAGAAAGATTCTTTGAAAATATAGATGAGTTAAAAGCTTATTTAGAAGATCCAGAAGTATCAGATGATGAGAAGTTTCTTGCAATGAAATCTCAAAAACAATACTTACAAAACTCAATCATTAACAGTATGAAAGAGCTTTTGGAATTACCTCAAAACTATACATCATTAATTACTCCTAACGGAACATTCTTAGTTAAAGAACTAGCTGATGACTTATCAAAGTATGTTATGGAGTATGATCCTTTTAAAGTTAAAAATGGAAAGGAAAGAAAAGATGTTAAATCAGGTAAAAAATCTATTAGTCCAACTAGAGTTCTTGAGTCATTATATAACTTATATAAGCATGAATCAAATGTAGTAGGTAAGAATACTTTAGGACTTGGTGCTGTAGAAAATACATTCCACACACTTATTAATTCTGTAGAGACAGAAGGTGGAGTTGCAATGCCTGCAGAATTTATGCATGGTACCGAGAAAGATTCAAGACAATCTTTATTATGGTTAAGACACAACACAACTAAAAAGAATGGTAAAGAATTAATATCTATTGCAAGTAGGTATGATGTTGATGGAATAAACAAAATTGCAGATGTCATATCTCAGCTTATGAATGGCTGGGTGGATGTTGAGAAAGATGCCTGGGTATTCTTTGTGCAAGGTAATTATGAAGTTGCACCTATACTACTTTACTTACTTAAAACAGGAGTACCTGTGGATGAAGCAGTATACTTTGTGTCACAGCCTCTTGTAAGAGAGTATGTAAAAGAACAGCGTTTAGCTAAATCTACTTTTGCTGATGTATTAGGTAAAAAACCAGAGTCAAGAAACTTTGTAAGATATCAAGCTGCGTCAGAAGTATTATTGAATGCTTTACCAAAAGAAGTACATAAGAGTATATCTAACAATAGAAAGAGATATGAACTTGGTTTAGAACTAGCAGAAAGAATATTCAAATCAAAGAAAAATAAACACTTTACAAAAGATCAAATGTTGGATCTAATTGTAAAAAATAAAAAGAATCCTGAAGCATCTAAATCAGCTTTGTCGGTTGCAATGTTCCTACACTATCTACAGATAGAACAACAAATTACAGGATTGACAGAACTTAAAATGGCTGCTAACCCAGATACATCTACAGATGCTACTGCAGGAGAAGCAGAACAAAGCTTAGCAAATATTGAAAGAGTAAGAACAAATAGTAAAAATGAAGACTACTTATTTGATGCATTAAGAAATGACTCAATCATTAGTTCATTATTTAACTATGACTTAATTCTTTCACTTAATGAGATGATGTTCCCATTAAGATATAACAAAGCTATCTCAGATTATTTAATGGCTAAGTCTAGTGATTTAAGAGAAGATTCTCAATTGTTGTTTGGAGATAATAAAACAGATGTGTTCATGAATACATTTAGAAATGACATCATTAGTTTCTTATTCCAACAAGCAGCACGGAAATTTAAAATGGGAGATTCTTATAAGTCTTACATCTTAAATAAATCTGTACCAACTAAATTAGTTGACCAATTAAAGTTTGGTGCTTATGTTAAAAAAGATCCATCTGGTGTTTCAACAATGTACATTGATCAACCAGCTATTGAAAGTGATTTTGATAGAGGAGTTTGGATTAACACATCTGAAGAACAAGATAGCTATGCTAATAGAGGATTGTACCCACTTACCGAAGCACACTTTCATTCAAATGCAACTACCAATAAAGATGAGTATGTAAAATTTGTTACTGAGAGAGAGTATTTAAGATCTATTTATCCTAAGTCAGAGATAATTAAAACATTGCAGTTTGAAGATGAGTTAAAAAATGTTAAAGCGGAGAAGCCAGAATTATCTGAGGCTAAAGCTGAAAACTATACTTATGAAAAAATATTAGCAATTAAAGCTTTAGACAATACATTAAACCCATATCATATGTTTAATGATCCTGTATATGCATATGCTGTACAGTTCAATGCTCTAATGGAAAAGTATGGTGAGATAAAGAAAAACTATTCTTTATTGAATAAGTTAAAGCCAGAACCAAATAAAGGTAAAAATATGTTTAACCTTTATGTTGCTGAGAAAGATTTTACAAATGATTCTTCTAACTTATACTACGAGAATTTGCAAGAGCTATCAAATCCTGCAGTTCAAAAAGTTTCTGATCCAAGACAAAATCAAGAGATAAGTGATTTCTTTTCTAAACTTTCAATGTATGCGTTCATGCAAACTGGTATAAATAAAACCAAGTTTAATTTTAATAACATAGTAGACTTTAAAGAATACATGTATTTGATTAATGATGAGATAAGCACATTTACTAAAGCATTAGAAAATCCAACTACAGCTAATAAGTTTTTAGATCAGTTCTATCAAAGATTTGTATCAGAGAATTCTAAGTCAAACAAGGACCGTGGTAGATATAAAAATTACTTATTCAATGTTAGCATGAATGAGTTAGCTAAACTTTCAGAAGTAAACACTGATGGGTTAACACTTACTGAAAGATACCGGTTAATGGAAAGTAGAGAGGAAGATCAGTTTATATATGATAATATTAAAGCTACTCCTACAGAATATAATCTAATGCTCAGTAGAAATGAAAATGTTACCTTTGCATATGCTGCCCCTGTAGTTGTATTGCAAGACCAATCATCTGGAATCGGAGACTCTGTAATTAGAAATATATCTAAAGAAATGTCAGTAGGTTTTGCCACATCATTGCTTGTAGATTCTGATGCACTAACCGAATTAGATGCAGAGGATTATGAAGCAATTAAAAATTCATATGATGCAGCAATTGAAAGACTATTAAACTTGAAGAAAGATGGTAAAATGATTGCCTTCCCATTAAAAGGAATTGGTAATGCAGCAGCCATGCCTCAAGAATTATTCGTATATTTATCTAGAAGGTTATACCAAGAATTTGGATATCTAAATCCGGGTTCTACTATGTATAAAGAAATTAGTGAATTAGTTGGAGAAAAACAAGGGATATCTGATGCTGAGATATTAGCAGAACTTGGACTTGAAGAAGATCCTTTTGCATGTAAAATTTAAAAAAATGGTTTGTAATTCTAAAGAAAACTCTATTCAATATTTAGTATCAAAAGGTGCTATAAATGATGTTAGAAAAGTAATTGATAGAGACTTATTTGATAAGTTAAATGACAGTCTAACAAAGTATGCCGAAACTAAATATGGTCTTGAAACCATGGGTGCACAGTTGTTTACGGCAGCTACAGAACAAACTAGATATTTAAAAGATACTCCAGCATATAGAGAATCCACATATTCTATTAAACGGGCAATTCCTAATGAAGTATTATTTCAAAGACTAGATCAGTTAGTTACACAATATGAGAATAGATCTGATACAGATCAACCTATGATGATGAGAAAATCATCAAAAATTACACAAGATGATAATAGTTATTATAGAGGACAATTAGGTCAAGTTGAAATTGACGGTAAGGGAAATTTAATTTTAAGACCACAAAGTGCTGAATGGCAAAAAAAATTAAAGGAAAGTGATAAAGGTATAAGTTTATCTACAAAACTATCAGAAGCAGAACATTATGCTTTTTGGAGATTTGAAAAATCAAAAGATGAAATTATAGATAACTACATGTCATCTTATGATCAAGACTATTATTTAGAGCAATTAGAAGAAGAAGGTTATTCAATTATACAAATAAATAAAGACTATTTATCTAATTTTGAAAAATTAAAAGGAGTTGAGTCAGAAGATAGAATCGTAACAGATGAAAAAGTTGCTATTCCAGAAGGGCAGTATAAAATTGAACACTATAATAGTGACGGTTTATTAACTAGTGAGGGATTCATTAAAAAATCTGAAGAACTTGGTTTACCAATTTTTGAGTTTGATGCATCAACAATAGTTAATGCAAGATCAAAAGAAGTAGCTACAATTTTAGCTAACAGACTTGCATTAGGTTTAAAAGTTAATTACTATAATATTACAGAAGCAGAGGCTCGAGATATTCTTAAAAATAGTAAGATACCATATCAAGGTGAGCCAGCATTCTTTTTTGCGGGAACTGTTTATACTGTAGGAGATAATGTAAACTTAAATACAGTACTCCATGAATTCTCACATCCATTACTACAGGGAATAAGAAAAACTAACAAGGATTTATTTAATAAATTATATGCGCAGTTAGATGGTACTACAGAAGGAGATGCAATAGTTAATCACTTAAAAGCAGAATACCCTGAGCTTAAAGAAGGATCAGATAGATTTAAAGAAGAAGCTTTAGCTTATGCACTACAATTGCGTGCAGTAAACTTGGTAAATAATAAAATAGAGTCTGAAGGTTTTGATAAGTTTATTAAAAACTTATTATATCAAATCAAGCAATTCTTAAAATCCATATTTGGCAACAAAGTAAATGTGGCTAAGTTAGATGTAAATACTTCTTTAGAAGAACTTGCAGACAAGCTTCTTGAAAAAGATTTTATTTATGATACTGATAAAATAACATATGATGATCTTGTAGCTTTTGCAAAATATACAAAAAGAAGAGCTGATGTCCTTACTAAAAATGCTAGTAAGAATGCCATCACAGATGCCATCAACTCTTTTTATGTAGCTAATAATGCGGTACTTGAAAGAGCAAAAAACTTTAAAGGAAATAAAGTAACAAGAGAAATTGTAAAAAATAGTTTACTTAGAAAAGGAACTACTGAGTTAACCCCTGGAATTAAAAGATCTCTTTCAGGATATCAAACAATTAATAAAGGAAGACAACAATCAGTTGATGAAGTTATAGAAACTGCATTAAACGCAGAAGAACTTAGACTTAAAGATCTAACTAACAGATCAACTGCTTTTGTAAGTTCATTAGAAATTACAAATAATTCCATCAAAGAAATTGAAAGTGAATTAAAGTTACTTCAAAAAAAGAAAAACTTTGGAGGAAGATCTGACATTGCATTACTAGGGTTATATAAAGGCTCATTAACAAGATGGTACAGAAGCGTATCAGATATATATGATATATTAAAAAGTGATTTCAGTATGACAACTGACAATCCTTTTTCAAATTTGTTAAATGAAATTACAGCAAACATCAGTGAGTCTCAAAAAATAATTATGGATCTTTATTTAAAGAATTCAAAATACTTTTTTGTTGAGATTACTGGTTATATGTCAGACTTTGTAAAGGATGAATTAAACACAGAGCTTTCTAAGATCTTAAAAGATAAAATGTCTGAACAAGAGTATGAAGATTTCTACAATAAAATCATTCACCAAAAATTAGAAACAGATGATGTAGAAAATCTTTCTAAAAAATATGGTGTTCCAACTCAGTTCATTAACAGACTAGTAGAAAGATATAATTATTTTGTTGTAAATGAAAATACAATAAGTGATATATTAAAAGGTAAGTTCAAGGATGTCAGCATTTTAAATAGATTCTTTGAAAGTTATTCTTCAAGTACAAGCCCTATTGTGGGATCCCTGTCTATTTATTTGGAGAACCAAGAAAGACAAGCAGAGCAAAGAGCATGGGATAAGAGTTCTAAATTTAGAAAGAAGTTAGAAGGTATATTACCATCAGTAATAGAATTTAATAAATGGAATACCCGTCAAATGCTTGACTTAGTTACTGAAAAAGATACAGTAGCATTTTTTGATAGCAAAGAAGGTAAGATGATTAAGAAAGATGTTTATACTTTCTTAAATGAATTTGGTAATGGTTGGAGGTATGACCTAGATATGCTAGAGTATGCTATTGATGAGGCAAGAAAAGCTGGTGATCCAGAAGCTCTAAAGAATGCAGAATTAGCATTAAGACAATTTAAAAGGGATTACATGCATGATGAGTATGTTCCTGAGTATTATGAGAAAGATGACATATTTAATTCACCTTTAGGTCAAAAAGCATGGGTAGAAAGAAAACTTGCATTAGATGAGTTTTCAGCAGAAGCAAATAAACTCCATAATGAGTCAGAAAGATTTGAGGCATATGCTGTTTTACAAGAACTGTGGAGAAAATATCAAATGCTTTATTCATTAGTAAATGAAGATGGCACACCTAAAACAGGAGAAGACTTAGAAAAAGCTGAGCTTTTATTAAAACATAGAAAAGAAACATCCAAGTTTCATGAGTTTGTTCCTATTCCTGGATCATTACAGACAGCATATAATGAGTTTATAAATCTAAAAAAAGCTGAAGGAAAATCACAAGAAGAAATAGATGAGCTATTAAAGCTTTGGTTAAAGCAAAATACAAGATTAGTTTACTCTCCTAAATTTTATGAAGAAAGAACTAAGTTACTTAATAGATTACAAGAGCTTCAGGAGAAAGTAAATATTACAGGATTTAATCCAAGTGATAATTACAAAACAATTTCTAACTTAATATATGGTTTCAAGGATGAGCAAGGTCAACCTGATCCTGCAGCATTGGGTGAAGAAAGACTAGAGCAAATCAAACAACTACAGCAAGAAATAATTGACTTTAGATTTAATTTTGATAGTAACTCTGGACTTGAAAGACAAGAACTTGAGGAATTAAAAGCTTATGTTACAGCAATTAAAACAAGAAAATTAACAGAGGCTGAGCAAAAAAGATACTTATATCTTATTGAGAAGCAAACTGATCAAGGCCTTACAATGGAAGAAGCATTTGAGATGCAATCTATTTTTGATGAGCTTGGTGAGCTAAGCATGAAAGTTCCTACTGAATATTACTTAGATCAATTAAACTTTAATCTTTCTAAGTTTAACATTGCTGCTGTAACAGAAGATAAAGTCAATGAGTATATTAACTCAGATGAATTTAAAGAGCTAGTAAAAACTGATGAGAACTTTTACAACTGGTTTTTACTTAATCACGTAAATAAAAAAGTATTTAAAAAAGGAGTTGGTCTAACAAATGTTTTTGAAAGAACTCTTGCAAATTCAGTTACTGTACCAAGAGATTCCTCTATGATAGAGACAACAGAAATTGTTGATGAATCTACAGGAGAAACAATAAAATTATTAGGTGTTGCAAATAGCCGACACTCTATCTATACAGTAAAAGATCAATATAGATCTATTCCATTTGGTTTAACGGCTGAGCAAAAGAAAAAATACATAGGTAAGATAATTGATAATAAAGGAAACTTCTTACCTAGACTTTATGATGGAACAAAGACTGGAGCTAAAACTGATAAGTATATAAACAAAAGATACTTTGATTTAAAAAGATCAAATAATGCACAGTTTCAAGCAATTGAAGCTATCAAAGAATATTTTCTAGAAGCACAAGAAGGTAAAGCAAATATGGCAAAACTATATTTAGATTTACCAAGATATGCTATAGATACTATTGTAGAGTCTTTTCAAGCTGGAAAATATTTAGATAGATATCAGCAAGCTAAAGCTGGACTCAGTGAGTTCTGGGATACTACATTTGGAAAGGCTACTAGAAATGCGCAAGATACATTTAACTATAATCCAGAGTTTAATCTTGTTAATACAGACATGGATGGAGATCAAGTAACTTACATTCCTGTGTCTGGCCTTTATAATATTGATGCTGATAAAGTTTCTCCAGATGTATTTCAAAGTATAATGAAATATGCGTTATCTCTAGAGATACATGATACTCTATTAGAAAATTTACCATTAGCTCAATCTATAGTAGAAGTATTCTCTTCTCCAGAAGCACAGCCAAAAGCTTTGAATAAGTATAGAAGAGATATCTATAAAGCCACGGGGCAATTAAAAGAAGCTAACGCAAAAACAGGAACTAACCAAATGCTTGGTCAATTAAACTCTTTAATTGAAAGACAATTCTTTGGTGTACATAATCAGGATTTATCTGAAAAATATCCTAGAATTACAAAAGCAATTGGTGCAATGCAGAAGGCTTCATCAACAGCATCTTTAGCTATTAATATTCCATCTGACCTTAAAAACAAATATGGTGCAATGGTTCAGTTAATTATTGAAGCAGCAGGTGCAGAGTTTGTTAATTTAAAAGATTTGGCAGCAGGAAGACTTTGGGCATTTAAAGCTATGACAAGTTGGTCTTCTAAAACTGGTATCTATGCGGTTGGTCCTGGATCATTTACTACACAGCTAGTTGAAATATTTGACCCAACATTTAGAGGTAGAGATAATACAGGTAGAAGTGTAAGTAGAAGTTTATACAAAGATCTTGTTAACGGAGAGTGGATGTATATGCACAGAAAGTTTGGTGAGATGGAAGTTGCTTTAAGTTTGTTTGGTTCTTTTATGAATGCACAAAAAGTTGAGCAAGTTATAGATGGTAAGACACAAACAATAAGATACATTGATGCTTGGGAACAAGATGCTGATGGTATTGTAAGACTTAAGAAAGGAATACATCCAAAATGGAATAACCTACATGTTTATCATACTGTTGCAAAAGGAGATACTTTACAAAAACTTGCTAAACAATACTATGTAACTGTAGAAGAATTAAAAGCTAAAAATAGAATTGCAAGTGATATAGAGCTTGTAGAAGGTGATGAGATAGTAATTGCTAAATCAGAAGGCTTTGACTTATTTAGAAATCAAGTTCAGGGAACATCAAGATATCTATTTGGTGCATATGATACATTTGGGCAACCGGAGGCTAATAAATTTTTGCTATATAGACTATGGGTATTCATGAGAAAATGGTTTACAACAATGTTTGTAAATAGATTTGGATCTCAAGTTATCTTTACTGAAGGTAAAAAATTACCAACTTTAGTTGCAAGATATGACTGGGCATTAGGTAAAACTAAAAAGGGATACTATGTTACTGGGTTTCAGTTCTTAGTTGACATGCTTAAAACAAAAGGTCAGAATATTAAGTATATGACTGAAGAAGAAAAGGTTGCTTTTAGAAAACTATCTGCAGAGGGATTGTTTATCATAGCATCTGCTTTGCTTGTGTCAGCATTATTTGGATATGATGAGGATGATGAAGATAAGTGGAAAAAAATAGCTGAAAGATCAGAAGCATTTGGTACTGATGGTTATAATACTTATGGGTTCTTAACTAATCATGCATTACTATTATTACTAGGAACACAAGCTGAAACTACAGCCTTTATTCCACTACCAAAAATAGGAGGAGTCAATCTTGGTGCGGATGATTATGTTAAGATGGTTACTCAAACATCTA
>Ga0315909_10004188_pt1 | contig 17144 bp, 16 predicted proteins | sample LakEriMetagenome_11_FD_203527 | JGI IMG/M metagenome (GOLD analysis project Ga0315909, IMG submission 203527) | Freshwater fungal communities from buoy surface, Lake Erie, Ohio, United States - Buoy 2 MA125 | ecosystem: Environmental > Aquatic > Freshwater > Lake | place: USA: Lake Erie, Ohio...
GAATCCGGGATGGAAGCCAAGCCATGGGATCGTTGGACCGTGAGGGATCGGCTTGCCTGCGTGCGGAGGTTCCGGGATCTGCTCGCGGGTGATGGCGTGGCGGCGGCCCGGGCCGCCCTGCCGCTGGGCACCATGGAAAGCCCGGAAAGCCTTGCCGAGACCCTGAGCAGTCAGGTCGTGCCCCTTGCCGAGGCCGCGAAATTCCTTGAGCGATCGGCCGAGTCACTTCTGAAGCCGCGGAAGCTTTCGCGCTGGGGTCAGCCCGTCTGGCTGGCCGGTGTGCGGAGTGAAATCCGGCGCGAGCCGCTGGGTCGGATTCTGATCCTTGCCCCTGGCAACTACCCCTTGTTTCTGCCTGGCGTGCAGGTGCTGCAGGCATTGGTGGCCGGCAATTCCGTGCTGTGGAAGCCCGCCCCGGGCGGAGAAGCTGCGGCCGCCTTCATGAATCGTCTCCTTTGTCTCGCCGGGGTTCCTGAGGGAATCGTCCGGGTTCTTGGCGTTGGTGTCGATGAGTTCGAGCGGGCCCTTGGCGAAGGTGTGGCGAAGGTGGTGCTCACTGGATCCGCCCGCACCGGTGCCGCTGTGATGGAGCGTCTGGCCCCCCGTCTTGTGCCTGCCGTCATGGAATTGTCCGGCTGCGACGTGTGCTATGTGAGACACGACGCCGACTTGCCGCTGGCGGCGCGGGCCATCGCCTTTGGGTTGCGGCTCAATGATGGACAAACCTGCATTGCACCGCGGCGGATCGTGGTTCACCGGCAGGTCGCCGACGCCTTCCGGGCCCTTCTGGCGGCCGAATTGGAGAGGCTTCCGAATGTCCCCGTGCCTGCGGGGATTAGCACGGAAAAGGTGATGGAGAATGCCCAGCTGATTTACGGTGATTCGACGGAAAACGGCTGGCTGCTGCCCCTCGTGGTGGCCCCGCAGAGCCATGATCATTTTCTCGTGAAAACCGACCTTTTTACGCAGATTGCAACATGGTGGACCGTGGGGTCCGACGAGGAAATGCTTGCCGGAAATGAGTTTTGTCCGTTTGCGCTGGGCGGGTCGGTCTTCAGTCGGGACGTGGGGGCGGCGTGGGAAGTGGCGGGTCGGATGGGGGTTGGGGTGGTGGTGGTGAATGATGTGATTGTGCCGACGGCGGACGGGCGGGTACCGTTTGGGGGTCGAGGGTTGAGTGGGTTTGGGGTGACGCGTGGGGGTGAGGGGTTATTGGAGATGACGGTGTTGAAGGTGATTCAGGAGCGGCGGGGCCGGGGGCGTCATCTGGACGGGGGTGGCGGGGTGGAGTTTTTCCGGCGGTATCTGGAAGCGGCGCACAAGCGTTCCCTTGCCGCCCGTCTCACTTCTGTTTATCATATGACCAAAGAACTGCTGCGGATGGCGGCGGGGCGAACCGATCGGGAATCTACAAATCAACGAAGCAAATGAAGCAGGAACACATTGGAGTCATTGGGGGGGGGCTGGCTGGTTTGTCGGCGGCGGTGGTATTGGCTGGGCGTGGGCACAAGGTGACGTTGTTTGAGGCCAACGGGTGGTTTGGCGGGAAGGCAGCGCAGTGGGATCAGGAAGGGTATCGTTTTGACATGGGGCCGACGATTCTGACGTTGCCGTCGGTGCTGAAGCGGGTGTGTGAGGAGGCGGGGACGACCCTGGAGCAGGAATTCAACATGGTGCGGCTGGATCCGCAGTGGCGGAGTTTCTTTACGGACGGGAGTGTCCTTGATCTGGTGGAGGATGTGGAGGCGATGGCTGGGAATGCGGATGCCTTTGCGCCGGGGACGGGGGCGGGGGATGGGTACCGTCGGCTGCTGAAGCTGTCGGAGAGGCTGAATGAGATTTCGAAGAAGTACTTCTTTTACAAGCCGATTGGCGGGATGCGGGACATGTTCCGGCCTGGGGAGATGGTGAATCCGTCGGTTTTGAAGGATGTGCTGACGATGCGGATGGGGCAGACGGTGGGTGGGGTGCTGCGGGAATTTGTGCCGGACGGGCGGATTGCGCAGATGCTGGATCATTTCACGCAGTATGTGGGGTCGTGTCCCGAGAATTCGCCGGCTGTGCTGTGCGGGATTGCGCACATGCAGACGGACGAGGGGGTATGGTATCCGATTGGGGGGACGCGGGCGGTTCCGGTGGTACTGGCGAGGATTGCCGAGCGGCTGGGGGTGGAGTTGCGGTCCGATGCGGAAGTGAAGCGGATTCTTCACGAAGGCGGGCGGACCACCGGGGTTGAGCTGGCCTCGGGCGAGCGGGTGGCGCTGACGGCGGTGGTGAGCAACATGGACAGCGTGCGGACGCACCGGGAACTGATTGGCGGGGCCGAGGGCGCCGCGTTTGCGGGTCGGCGGGAGTACGAGCCGGCCTGTTCTGGTGTCGTGCTGTACCTTGGTCTGCGCGAGCGGTACGATCATCTGCTGCATCACAACTTTGTGTTCAGCCGTGATCCGCATGAGGAATTCGAGGCTATTTACCGGAAGGGAGAGCCGGCCCCTGACCCGACGGCCTATGTGTGTGCCCCGGCGGCGACTGAACCGGCGGTGGCTCCGCCGGGTGGGGAAGCCCTGTATGTTCTGGTGCACACGCCTTATCTGCGGCCGCATCATGACTGGAAGAAGATGCTGCCCGAGTACCGCCGGGTGATTCTGGAGAAGCTGAAGACGACTGGCGGGATGAGTGATCTGGAGGACCGGATTGTGACCGAGCATGTGCTCACTCCGCAGGGGATTCACGATCGCTACCGTGTGCTCAATGGAGCGATTTACGGGCTGGCGAGTCACGGTCGATTCACTGGTGCGTTCAAGCCATCGAATCGGAGCCGGGATCTGCGCGGGCTCTATCTGGCGGGTGGCGCGGCGCATCCTGGACCGGGGATGCCGATGGTACTGATGTCCGGCTGGATTGCGGCGGATGCGCTGCATCGGGACTTTGCGGCCTGAGCCTGCTGGAAGCGATGGGGGAGGGGCAGCCATGCAGGTACCGGGAACCGTCGCCGTATGTGCTGCGGTTTTTCCGGTGGTACACGCGGCGGCATCTGCGGCGGCATTTTGCGGCGGTGTACATGCTGGGGGAACGTCCTGCGCTTCCCGAGGGCGTGCCGGCTGTCGTTTTCGGGTCGCATCCGTCGTGGTGGGAACCGCTCACGGGATTGTATCTGCAGGAACGGCTCTTTCCCGGGCGGATGATGGCTGGGCCGATTGAGGCCGGTCAGCTCGGAAAGTTTCCGATTCTGGGGAAGGTGGGATTGTTCGGGATTCGTCCGGGGAGTGCGGAAGGGGCGCGGGATCTGCTGCGCGGGGTGCGCGAGCATTTCCGGAGGCCTGGGGCGATGCTGTGGATGACGCCGCAGGGCAGGTTTGCGGATGTGCGGGAACGGCCGCTGCGGCTGGCGGGCGGGGTGGAATTTCTGGCGCGGGCGTTTCCGGACGCGGTATTTCTGCCGCTGGCGCTGGAGTATCTCTTCTGGGACGAGCGGTTGCCCGTGGTGCTGTGTCATTTCGGGCCGCCCGCAGTGGCTGGAGAAATGGAGTCGGCTCTGACCGCAGCGATGGACCGTCTGGCTGCGTCGGCGATCACGCGGGACCCTGGAAACTTCCACTGTCTGATGCGCGGAGCCGGAGGCACCGGGGGAGTCTATGACTGGCGTGGCGGGGAATGACCAGCGGAGTCAGGGCGTCAGTTCCCGGATGCGGGCATTGCGGATTTCGACCTGACCGTTATCGCGGCTGAGGTTCTGGAAGCCGAGGCGGCCCTTGCGGGGACGGTTCTTGATGGCTGGGGCGGGTTTGCCATCGTGGCGGAGGACGGATTCCGCGTGGGTGGCGAGGTCGGTTTCCTGGATGGTTTTGCCATTGAGGACGACCTTCAGGGAGGTGCCGGTGAGCCGGATGGAAATGGTATTCCACTCCGTGGGTTTGTAGAGTTGTTCTGCCGGAGCGATGGCGCGGTAGATGCCGCCGGTGAGTTCTGATGGGAGAGCCTTGGGATTGTAGCGGAAGTCCGCCATCTGGAGTTCCATGCCATCGAAGGCCGGATCGCCGGCTGCCGGGGCGCGCAGAGCGAGACCGCTGTTCCCGCGGGGACCGAGACGGAATTCGTACTGCAGTTCGAAGTCGGTGTATTCCTTTTCCGAGAGGAACCAGCAGCCGCGGTCGCCGCTGCTGGTGAGTGTGCCGTTGCTGACGGTCCATGCGGGCGACCCTTCCGCTGGTTTGCTGACGTCGGCCCAGTGGCGGACCAGCCAGCCTTTGGGAACACCATTTTCCGGGAAGAGCGGCGTGAACTCCGGTTCGGCGGCGGCGAGAGATCCGCACAACAGGAAGGCAGCAAGGCAGCAGCGGGTCATCATGATGACGTGGATGATGACGGAAGGAAGGGCCCGAGGCAAGTCCGCCGGCGCTCAGGGCGCGATTTCGGCGATGACTTCGATTTCCACGAGGGCGTCGAGCGGGAGTTTGGCGACCTGGACCGTGCTGCGGGCCGGTTTGTGGGAACCGAAGGCGTCGCTGTAGAGTCCGTTCATGGTGGCGAAGTCGCCGAGGTCCTTGAGGAAGACCGTGGTCTTGACGACATGGGAAAGGTCGAGGTCGGCGGCGGCGAGGACCGCCTTGATGTTGGTGAGGACCTGGCTGGTCTGACCCGCGATGTCTGCGGCTTCGATCTTCATGGTCTCCGGATTGAGGGGGAGCTGGCCTGCGCAGAAGAGGAGGTGACCCGAGCGGATCGCCTGGGAATAGGGACCGACGGCAGCGGGAGCGGAATCAGAATGGACAGTTTGCATGGCAGCGGGGACGAAGCACAGAGCGGCGGGCAAGTCGAGCGTCACCTGCGGGCATGGCGCGTGGCACGGAGGCATGCGTGGAGCGCGGGCTTGCAAGTTGCGGGATCGTGTTCACGTAGGCACCCATATGTCCGCGCCATCCACGACCACTGCGCCGCCTTCGCTGGCGGCCCGGGTGCTGCTGCATCCGGTGGCTCTCTGCATCCTCCTTGCCATTGCGCTGGTGGGGATCGGGGATCAGTACCCATTTTCACCGTTTCCGATGTACAGCCGGATTGATGGGAAGGCCGAGGTGCTGTATGTGACCGATGAGAAGGACCAGCCGCTGCCCCTTTCCAAAATGTTCGGGCATGGCTCCGCGCAGCTGAAGAAGCGCTATGAAAGCAACCTTCAGGATGTCGCGAAGACCAAGGACTGGTGGAAGGCCAGCGAGGCGCAGCGGCAGGAAGCCTCCGCGCGGTTTCTGGACCGGGAGATGGAGAAGCTGGACGAGGGAAAGCGGCGGAAGTATCCGGCGAACGAGCTGAAGGTCTGGATGATCAGTGTGACCATGGAAGGCAGTGAGTTCCGCAAGGAACATGTCTTCATGGGATCGAAACCCCTGCCGGCGCTGAAACCATGAACCGTCTGCGTCAATGGCTGCAGGTCCGTCCGATGTTCTGGTCGGCGGATGAGACTTTTGTGATGCGGTTTTTCTTTGCGATCGTCCTGTATTTCGTGGCGATTCACTGGGAACTGAGTCCGAGTTATGCCGAGGCGCCGAAGCCGAATGGGCTGGCGCGTCTCATTCCGCTGGGATGGATGGCGGATAGCGGGCTGGTGGGATTCTTCAAGCCTGTGGTGGGCCTTGGGCTGCTGGCGTATGTGCTGGGGTTGGCTCCTGCGGTGACCTTGTTTCCGGCCTTGTTTGTGGGGGTGGGAACGGGAGCGCTGCGGAATTCGCAGGGCGATATTTCGCATCACAGCCAGCTGGCCATGATGGTGCTGCTGGCGCAGTGGGTGGTGTATGTGGTGCACGCCGTGCGGGTGCGGTCGGTGACGAAGGTTGATGAGACCGTGCACAGCCGTGCGGTCTGGTGGTCCGTGATGGCGATTGCGGCCGGCTATGTGGCATCGGGCTTCGTGAAGCTGAAGGCGACTGATTTTCAGTGGATTCACCGGGTGCCGGTGCTGGCGGTGCAGTCGATCAAGGCGAACCTGTCGCAGTACTACAGCACGCTGGTGCCGGCGGAGGGATTCAAGCTGACGGTGGTGCCGGATCTGATTGTGAAGTATCCGAATGTGGCGCGGTTGTTTTTCGGGACGGGGCTGGTGCTGGAGCTACTGGGGTTTCTGCTGCTGCTGAACCGTCCGATGTGCCGCTGGTTTGGGGTGGCCCTGCTGCTGATGCATGTGGGGATTGCCTTCCTCATGGAGATTGAGTTCTGGAACCACATGTGGCTGCTGCTGATTTTCTGTGTGAATGCCGGGGAGTGGCTGGGGCTGGCGAAGGCGAAGGCGGCGGCGGCTGGCAAGCGCGGGGTCAAGGGGAAGCGAGGCGGCGCTGGGTGAGGCAGAGGAAATGGGAAGCGGGACCGTTGTCATGGCAGAGTGGGTCGTGCGGGGCGGCCCGGCGGACAAACTGCTGCTGGCTGACGAGTTCGGCGGTGGTCAGTCCGGCGGCTTCGCCCCATGCGGTGAGGTCGTTGAAATTGACATCCGTGGTGATGTCGCAGCGGCCGCTGAGGGCGTAGAGCTGGTCGGCTGGGATGGTGGCGTGGAGGAAGTAGCCGCGGGCTGATCCGTGGGGTCGGCGGTCGTAGATTGACTGGGGGGAACCGCCGTAGTCGATGGTCAGCATCGAGCCCATGGACCATGCCGGGGTCCATGAGTTGAGCCATTGCTGCCATGAGTCGAGGATTTCGATGCGCTGGCCATGGGGCCACGGGAGGTCGAGGGCAGAGGAATGGAGATGGGGCGGGGCGGGTGCGAGGCATTCCGTGATGCTGCCTGATGGGTTGATGGCGAGCCAGACTTCGTGCCATGAACCATGATCGGACTGCAGGAGCGAGGCCGGGAAGGCGTCGGCGAGTTCATTCGAGAAGATGAGGGCTTTGCCGCGGCAGAGCTGGAGGGCGTCGGCCAGCGATGAATGCCATTGGATGCGGCGGCGGTGGCTGGCGAGAGTGGTTTGCTGCTGCTGGCGGAGGACCGGGGAAGTTTCCACGAGGTGGGAAGCGGTCGATAGGCGGCGGAGCCAGGGAAGGTGCTGGAGAACGGTGCGGTGGAGGGCACCTGTGCCCGGGCCGGCTTCGATGAGGGGAAGTTGTTTTCCGTGGACCTGCCATTCGCGTTCGATCCATGCGGCGATGGCCTTGCCGAGTCCATCGCTCAGGGTGGCACTGGTGGCGAAGTCGCCGCGGCGTCCCACTGTGCGGATGGCGGTCGTGTAGTATCCTGATTCCGGGTCGTAGAGGGCAGCCTGCATCCAGTCGCGCCAGCGGAGGCGGCCGCCATGGCTTTCGAGGATCCGGCGCAGAGGGGAGGCCATGCCGGGTGGTGCTCTGGTGCTGTGTCAGGGAGCGGGGCGGTGACCGGCGGCGGTGACCCATTTCCCGCGGCGGATGGGCGTGCCGAAGACGAGTCCGGCCCTTGTTCCTGCGGCGAGGCAATCCTGTGCCTGGGTGGCGAGGATGCCGGAGACGATGACGAGACCGCCGGGTTTGGTGGCGGCGGCGATGCGGTCGAAGGAGAGGGTGAGGACGTCGAAGAAGATGTTTGCGGCGACGACATCGTACTGCTGGCTGGGTTGCCATGTGGTCACGTCGTCCTTTGTGAAGCGGAGGCCGCGGGTGCCGTTCAGTTTGGCATTGCGGTTGGCGATGCGGACGGCGGCGGGGTCGTAATCGAATCCCGTGACTGGGCTGGCACCGAGGAGGGAGGCGGCGATGCCGAGAATGCCCGTGCCGCAGCCGAGGTCGAGAAGGCTCCATGGCTGGAGCCGGTGGGTGTGGGCGTGATCTGCGATGAGGCGGAGGCAGGTACTGGTGGTGGCGTGGTCGCCTGTGCCGAAGGCCATTTCGCCGGGAATGGTCAGGACGATTCGTTCCGGGTGGAGGCGTCTCATTTCATCGGCGGTTTCCGTGGTATGGCAGATGACGAGGCGGCTGCGGATGGTGATGGGTTGGAGGGCGGCGGCGGATTGGGCGGCCCAGTTGCGTGCGGGTACGCTGCGGACAGTTCCTCCGAATTCCCGGCGGATGCGTTCGGCGTCGCTTTTGCGTTCGCAGTAGACTTCGACGCGGATGGTGCGGCCGCTGGGGAGGCTGGAGATGACGAGGCCGGTGGCGAGGGGGCCGTGGAAGCGTTCCACCCATGCGTCTTCCCATTGGGCACCGCTGAGTTTTGACCAGACGTGCATGTGGCGATGGGTCGGCTGGTCAGCGTTTGGCTTCCGTGCGGTTGGGGGCTTCGCGGGCTGGGAGGTAGCGAGGGTCGTAGCGGTCGCGCGGGCTGAAGAGGAAGCCGGGGCGTTCGCTGATCAGTTCGAAGCGTTTTGGGATGAAGATGGGGAGTTCGAGGTCTGCATTGGGGTCGTAGCAGGTGCGGTTGCTGAAGGAGCCCCAGACGCGGTATTCGGCGTTGTGGTCGAAGCCGTGGGCGCGGCTGGCATCGCTGGGGGATTCCGGGACGCGGTCGGGATTGAGGGTACCGCGGGATTCGTCCATGACGACGAGGCGGCTGGAATCCCAGAGCTGACCGGGTTTGCGCAGGTATCCCCAGTAGCGGCATTTCTGGGTGAAGTAGCGGCGGCCGATGAACCAGTCGCCCCGGGGTTCCGAGAGGATGGCGGCATTGCGGGCCTGCACGGCCGGGCTGTTGTCGGCGGCGGCCTGCTGGGATGTGGCGCAGGAACTGAGGGCCGCAGCGGCGGCGGCGATGAGAACGAGGGCGAGGCGCGGATTCATGGCTGGGATGTCGGTGAGGTGGGGGCGGCGCTGTCGGTGGCGATCTGTTTTTCGATGGCGTCGGCGGCTTTCGCTCCCTGACGCATGGCGCTGTGCATGTTCGGGTAGCAGAAGGCACCCTGGCGGCCGGCGGTGCGGAGATTGGCGATCGATGCGATCCAGTTCATGACATTCTGGAAGTGGGGCTCGAAGCCGAGACGGAAGACAGGGTATCCCTGCGGGGCGTGGAGGACGTGCCATTCCGCGATGAGGTCGCGCGATACGATGTTTTCCGCCTCGAGGTCCGCCATGATGCGGTCGCGCACTTCCTGGGAGGCATTCCATTTGTCATCGCCTTCCTCGCAGGTGGTTTCGACGATGAGGACGCTGTGGTCCGGCGGGTTGACGATGAGGCCGGCATTCTTCGGTTCACCGACGCGGTGGAAGATGCGGTCGCGGTAATAGATGTAGAGGCCGTCGATGCATTTCGGTTTCCGGACGAGGAGGCCGTGGATGGTGATGGGTTTGTAGCGCAGGTGGCGGCAGCTTTCGCGGATGGCTTCCGGGATGGGGTCGCCGCTGGAGCGCTGGACGAAATGCGGGAGGGGGATGGTATTGATCAGGTAGTCGCAGGCGATGCGGGATTCTGCGCCGGAGGAAGCGTCGCGGGCCGTCACGGAGGTGGCTCTGCCGTTCTGGATTTCGATGCTGGCGACGTCGTGGTTGAGCAGCATGGCTCCTCCGCGGGAGCGGACGGCATCGGCGAGGCGCCGGGTCATGGTTTCCGCGCCTGAGCGGGAATAGTGGAGGGTTTCCTCGCGGAGGGCGCTTTCGACGGCGTGGACGTTGCGGTCCTTGATCCCGATTTTGGCGAGGACCTTTTTGATGACATCGACGGCGGTGAGCCGCGGCATTTTCGTCGTGATGAATTTGGCGTCGAGTTCCGTGGTGGGGAAGCCCCAGTAGCGGTGGGTGAAGTCGCGGAAGAAGAACCGGTAGAGCGGGGCTCCGTAGAGTTGGATGAGTGCTTCCTCGGCGTCCTTCGGCTGTTTCGGGAAGATTTTGTACCAGAGCTGGGTGGCGAGGAGGCCGGAGACGCAGCGGATGAGGGTAAGTGGGGGGATCCCGCGGACCATGTCGCCGAACTGGAGCGGGTAGCGGTAGAAGGATCCGGCCCAGCGGATTTTGGCGTCGAGGGGGACCTCGATGCGTTCCTCGCCCATGACATTGTCGCGGATGTCCTCGAAGATTTCGCGGTCGAATTCGTGGAGCATGTGCACGCCGAGGTCGTACCAGTTACTGCCGCGCAGGTGGCTGGTGGCGAGACCGCCTGGGCGATCGGCTTTTTCGATGACAGTGACGTGGTGGCCGCGCTGGGTGAGGGTTCTGGCGGCGTAGAGACCGGTGGGGCCGGCTCCGAGCACGACGATGTGCGGACGCTGGCTATTGGCTGCGGATGATTCCATGTGACGGGGCGGCTGCCTGGTCCGGAGCTGATGGACGGGCAGACGTCCCAGGGATGCCTGTCGGAGGCATCCGGCGCAAGGGAATTTGCGGTCATCGTCCCCTTGGGGGAGGGGAGGGGCGGGTTCAGAGCCCGACTGTGACCGTGCGTCTTCCCGTGTAGTAGCTCGATGGCGAGGGATGTTCGAGCCGGCCGATGACTTCGTGGTCGTGTTCGACTTCGTGTTCCAGTTTGGCGAGTTTCTGATGATCCTCCTGAAGGATGCGTTCAAGTGAGGTCACTCGGTCTCGCAGTTGCTGGAGTTCGGCGGTGAGAGCCTGGATGGCGGGGTGGTCGGTGAGGTTCGCTTCCATGGGTCGGGTACGCGTCGGGGAAAATGGGGCCGACGGGCAATTTCATCTTACCTTCATTCAATGGGATCGCAAGCGGGCAGAGTTGTTTATCGGGATGAAGCGGGGGTCGGGGAACCTCCGAGGGCTGGGAGCATTCTCTCCGTTATCTTGTTGAAATCCTCCGCTAAAACGGAAGGATCGGGCGCAAGATGAAAGCGATTGTGAAGAAAGAGGCGGGACCGGGATTATGGCTTTGTGATGTGCCTGAGCCTGAGCCGGGGATCAACGATGTGCTGATCCGGGTGAAGAAGACGTCGCTTTGCGGGACGGATCTGCACATTTACAAATGGGATGCGTGGGCGCAGCGGACGATTCCGGTGCCGATGACGGTGGGGCATGAATTCTGCGGGGAGATTGTGGCGTTGGGGAGCAACGTGCATGATTTCCGGGTGGGCGACCTTGTGAGCGGGGAGGGGCATCTGGTGTGCGGGCGGTGCCGGAACTGTCTGGCTGGGCGGAGGCATCTTTGTGCGCACACGAAGGGGATTGGAGTGAATACGACGGGAGCGTTTGCGGAGTATCTGGTGCTGCCGATGACGAACGTGTGGCTGGCTGACCGGAGCATTCCCGAGGAGATCATTTCGTGTTTTGATCCGCTGGGGAATGCGACGCATACGGCGCTGACGTATGATGTGCTGGGGGAAGACGTGCTGATTACGGGGGCTGGGCCGATTGGCTGCATGGCGGCGGCGATTGTGCGTCATGCTGGGGCGAGGCATGTGGTGGTGACCGATGTGAATCCGCGGCGGCTGGCTCTTGCGGCGCGGATGGGGGCGACGCGGACGGTGGATGTGAGCCGGGAGGATGTGAAGGATGTGCAGCGGGAGCTGGGGATGGTGGAAGGATTCGATGTGAGTCTCGAGATGTCCGGTTCTCCGCAGGCGATGCAGACGATCATAGCGAATGCCTGTCATGGCGGTAAGGTGGCGATTCTCGGGATTTTCCCCGAGCAGTTTGCGATCGACTGGGACAAAGTGATTTTCAGCATGCTGACGATCCGGGGGATTTATGGCCGGGAGATGTATGAGACTTGGTACAAGATGACGACGATGATCCAGAGCGGGCTGGACATTGCGCCGGTGATCACGCATCGGCTGCCGTACACGGCTTTTGCGGAAGGCTTTGCGGCGATGCAGTCCGGGGAAGCCGGCAAGGTGGTGCTCGATTGGGAAGTCGGCTGAGCGGGCGCTTGCTGTCAGGGATCCGCGGGTTGACGGGGGAGCTGTGCAGTTTGCGGACGCGATTGACCGTTTTGTGATGTATCTGGCGACCGAGCGGGGGTTGTCGGACAACTATCAATTATCCGTGCGGCAGTCGCTGGAGTCATTTGCGCGGTGGTATGGGAATCGGGTGGGGGATGAGGTGGGGCGGGTAGTGGTGGACGAGATGACGGCGTATCTGATGGAGCGGCGGGGGAAGGGTCTGGCGAATGCGACGGTGCGGCTTGAGGCGATGGCATTGAAGATTTTCTTCCGGTGGCTGGCGGCGCGGGGCATGGTGGCTGGTGATGCCGGGGCATTGCTGATGGCGCCGCGGCTGGATGCGGCCTTGCCGGGGACGCTGAGCCGGGAGGAAGTGGGGCATCTGCTGGCGGGGATTGAGCTGAAGGGGCCGCTGGATTTCCGTGATCTGGCCGTGCTGGAGCTTTTGTATGCGAGCGGGCTGCGGATATCCGAGCTGGCGGGAGCGACCCTGGATGCGCTGTCGCTGGAGGAAGGGATGATCCGGGTGACCGGGAAGGGGAACAAGGTGCGGCTGGTGCCGGTGGGCGGGGTGGCGGTGCAGGCCCTGCGGGATTGGCTTGAGAAGGGCCGTCCGCAGCTGGTGGGCCGCCGGACGGGGAATCACGTATTCATTTCCGTGCGGGGGACGAGGATGACGACGCAGCGGTACTGGCAGATTGTGAAGGAGCGGGCGGCGGCGGTGGGGATGGATGTGCATCCTCATCTGCTGCGGCATTCCTTTGCGACGCATCTGCTGAGTGGCGGGGCTGACCTGAGGGTGATTCAGGAAATGCTGGGTCATGCCAGTGTGGTGACGACTCAGATCTACACGCATGTGGATCAGGAGCGGCTGCGCGAGGTGCACCGCAGGTTTCATCCACGGGCGTGAGGTGGCTTCGGCGGGTGCTGCCATCCCGTGATGACGCGTGGGAAAGGTCCTTGATTTCCCGGCACTGGCGCAATTGGTGGAAGTCATGATGACGAACCGCCGATCCCTGCTGCTGATGGCTGCTGCCGCCTTTGTGTCCGGACCCGTTGCCGCGGAGGAAGTCGGCTTTGTGCCATTGTTTGATGGCAAGACCCTCGATGGCTGGACGAATCCCTACGATTGGGGCGTAGCCGAGGTGAAGGACGGGGAGATTCATCTGACCGCCGACCGGAAGTTCTTTCTGGTGACGAAGGAGACGTACGGTGATTTTGTCTTCGAGGGCGAAGTGCATCTGCCCGAGGGCAAGGCGAACAGTGGCTTCATGTTCCGGGCGCATGTGGAGAAGAACAAAGTGTTCGGGTACCAGGCCGAGGTTGATGGAGACGAGAACCGGAAGTGGTCGGGTGGTCTCTATGATGAAGGACGGCGGGCATGGTTCATCAGTCCGGTAAAGGAAGATCCGAAGAAGGCGAAGGACGGGGTGAAGGCCGTGGGGCAGGTGACGCCCGGGGAATTCCGGGCGCGGGCCGGCGATGCGTTCCGGCGGAACGACTGGAACCGTTACCGCATCACGTGCCGTGGCAAGCGGCTCACGATTGAGGTCAATGGGGTGGTGACGACCGACTGCGAGGATGGTGTGGATGCGAGTGGTGTCATTGCGATTCAGCATCATGGCGAGAAGGGCGCGACGTACCGGTTCCGGAATCTGAGAGTCCGGAAGCTGTGAAATGCGGCGAAACGGAGTGCGCTGGCCGATCGTAGGTTGTCGGCATGAAATACTGGATGCTGCTGCTGTGGGTTCATGCTGCGGGATGGGCCGTGGCAGGGGATGCGGCTGTTTTGTGGGAGGAGCGGGTGCGGCCGATGGTCGATGAGCAGTGCGTGAAGTGTCATGGCCCGATCGAGGAGAAGAGTGGCCTTGTGGTGGATACGGTGGAGGGAATTCTGCGGGGTGGGGATGAGGGACCCGTGGTTGTTCCGGGGAAGCCTGCGGAGAGCCGGTTCTACAGTTATCTTGCCGAGGGCGCGGACCCTCACATGCCGCCGAAGAAGCAGCTGACGGCGGAGGAACGCGAGGGCGTGCGGCTGTGGATTGAAGCGCTGGGCAGCGGTCAGGGTGGGGCGGAGCGGGTGGCGGCGCAGCCCATGGGGCCGGTGCCTGCCGACCCGGCGCAGGCCATCGATTTCTTTGTCGGGCATGCGCAGGAGCGCGCGGGGGTGACGGCGGCGGCGGTTTGTGATGACCGGACCTTGGTGCGGCGGGTGTGGCTTGATCTGGCCGGCAGTGTCCCGCCGGCGGAAGTGCAGAGGGAATTTGTGGAGTCGGGCGACCCCGGGAAGCGGGATGCGCTCATTGAGGAACGGTTGGCGGCACCGGAGTATGCGCGGACGATGCGCGAGTTGTGGGATGTGCTTCTGATGGGGCGGGGCGGGGATGGCCGGATGAAGCAGCGGGCCGAGCACGGCTGGCATGGCTATCTCGAGCGGGCGTTCGGGGACAACCGCTCATGGCCGGACGTGGTGCGCGAGATCATTGTGGCGCGGCCTGGGAACGAGGCGGCTGCGGGATCGCAATGGTTTCTGTACGAGCGCGAAGCGCGCCATCAGGAGATGGCCGAGGCGGTCGCTCCGGTGATTTACGGGACGAGGATTGACTGTGCGCAGTGTCATGATCATCCGCTCGCTCGGGAGATCCGGCAGGCGCATTACTGGGCGCTGGTGGCAGCCTTCAACCGGAGCCGCCGGGCGGGGTCGGGCGTGGTGGTGGAGGAATCGGCGATTGGCGGGCATCTGAACTTCACGAATCTGAAGAAGGAATCGCAGCCGGCCCTGCTGGAAGTGCTGGGGGGATCGGTCATTTCCGAGGAACGGCCTGCCGAGGGAGCGAAGGAAGAGGATGGGGCGGAGCGCTATGTGGTGGAGGGGAATGGTGTCCGGGTCCCGAAGTTTTCGCGCCGCGAGGCCCTTGCTGCGGCGGTGACGAAGGACAATCCGCTGCTCATGCGGGCGTTTGTGAACCGGACGTGGGCACAGTTCTTCGGCCGTGGGCTGGTGCATCCGGTGGATGAGATCAACAGCCGGAACCGGGCCTCGCATCCTGCATTACTGGAGTGGCTGACGCGGGATTTCACGGAGCACGGTGGGGATGTGAAGCGTTTGGTGCGTGCGATCGTGCGGAGCCGGGCATGGCAGCGGGCCGCTTGGAGCGGGGAAGGCGAGGCGCCACCGGCGCAGCATTTTGCGGCCTTTGCGGAGCGGCCACTGCCCGCCGAGACGCTCGCGCGTTCTGTCGAACTCGTGCTGGGGAGGAGCGTGTCCGATGCCGGGTTCCATGCGGAGGTGGCGGCGAAGTTTCCGGACGTGATGCCGCGCGAGTATCTGGCGACGACGCAGCAGGCGATGTTTCTGACGAATGCGCCGGCGGTGGCGGCCTTGCTGTCGGCTGAGGGCGGGACAGCGGCGGTGCTGGCGCGGGAGGCGGACCCGGGCGTCGTGGTGCGGCGGAGTTTCGAGGCTGTGTTCGGCCGTGGACCGGATGCGGACGAAGCCGCCGGGGCGCAGGCCTTTCTGGAGAAGCTTGGTGCGCGCCGCGAGTCCGCCGTGCGGTCTCTGCTCTGGGCCCTTGTGTGTGGCCCGGAATTCCTGACCAATCACTGAAACCGATGACAGCACGACCAGAAGCGGGCACATGCCGCAGCGACGAACACACGGTGCACCGGCGGAGATTCCTGCAGGGAGTGGGCACGGCCGGGCTGGCGTCCGTGGTGACCAGTTTTGCGGGCTTGTTCAGTTCGCCGACGTTTGCGCAGGAAGTGCGGAAGCGGAACAAGCGCTGCATTCTGCTGTGGCTGTGCGGGGCGCCGAGTCAGTTCGAGACCTGGGATCCGAAGCCCGGAAGGCCATCGGCTGGGCCGTTCGGGACCGTGCCGACCGAGATTCCGGGAGTCCGATTTTCGTCCCTGCTGCCGCGCTGTGCGTCCATGGCTGGCAAGCTGGCCGTGGTGCGCTCGATGAAGACAGCGCAGTCCGAGCATTTCCAGGCGATCAGTCTGCTGCAGCGTGGGAATCCCGACCGGCCTGGCTTCACGCGGCCGACCTTGGGATCGGTGGTCGGTCATGCGCTGGGGCAGGTCGAGACGAAGGTACCGAATTTCATTCTGCTCGATCCGATTCCTGGCGGGAATGAGTTTCAGGCTTTCAAGGCTGGGAACTGGGCGGGCTGGCTGGGAGCGGAGTATGGTCCGGTGCGGATGGGGGGAGAGTACACGCAGCTGGGATCTGCGGCCGATGGCCTGACTCCGGAAGACCGGGCCGAGCGGGAAGGACTGCGGAAATTCCTTGCGAAGAAGTTCGAGAACGAGCGGCGCAGCGCGGCGGCGCGGAGTCAGAATGCCGTTTTCGAGCGGGTGAGGGGGCTCATGTCCTGTGCGGACCTCTTTGATCTCAACCGTCTGCCCGAGCGCGACCGTCAGCGCTACGGACCGGGGATGTTCGGGCTGAACACGCTGCAGGCGCGTCATCTGGTGGAGAACGGCTGTCCGTTTGTGATGGTGGCGAACGGGATGAACTGGGACAATCATGTGTTTCAGCATGAGATTCATCAGATGCTGGTGCCCGAACTCGACCGGATCCTGTTTCATCTGGTCAATGACCTCGAGGAACGGTCGATGCTGGATGACACGCTGGTGATAGCGATGGGTGAGTTCGGGCGGACGCCGTGGCTCAATGCGGCGCGGGGACGTGATCATTATCCGAATGCATGGAGTCTCATGATGTGCGGCGGGGGCATCCGTGGTGGGGTGGTGACGGGGGCGACCGATGAGGATGGGCGGGAAGTGGTGGAGCGTCCGTACAGCGAGCAGAATCTCTTTGCGACTATCTTCATGGCGCTGGGGCTTGATCCGCATGCCGAGTACGGCCTGCCGGGTCTGCCGACCTTTCACCGGGTCGAGAACGACGCCCCGCCGATCCGGGAAATTCTGCTGTAGAGTCACTTGTTCCGGGGGTTCCCCTGGATGCGTTGCCGGCGCGGGCTTGCGTGGATTTATGAGGGAGTGAGCATGGTTCATGAAGACAATGAGGCGACCCTGGGTTCTCCTGATTTCCGTGCTGACGGTGGCGCTGGGTTGGCCGGTGCGGTCGGCGGCTGCGGAGGCTGATCTGTACGGCAGCGGCAATCTTGTGGCGTGGTGCATTGTGCCGTTTGATGCGGCGAAGCGTGGTCCGGAGGAACGGGCGAAGATGCTGGAGCGACTGGGTATCCGGAAGCTGGCGTACGACTGGCGGGATGAGCATGTGGCGACCTTTGATGCCGAGGTCGAGGCCATGAAGGCCCGCGGCATTGCCGTGACCGCGTGGTGGTTTCCGGCGACCCTTGATGGGACGGCGCGGCGCATCCTTGAAGTGGTGAAGCGTCAGGGTATCCGGCC
>Ga0315909_10004189_pt1 | contig 17135 bp, 20 predicted proteins | sample LakEriMetagenome_11_FD_203527 | JGI IMG/M metagenome (GOLD analysis project Ga0315909, IMG submission 203527) | Freshwater fungal communities from buoy surface, Lake Erie, Ohio, United States - Buoy 2 MA125 | ecosystem: Environmental > Aquatic > Freshwater > Lake | place: USA: Lake Erie, Ohio...
TGGGGACGCCGCTGTCATGGCTGACGAAACGCAGATCGAACTCAGCGAGGCCCAAGACGCCGAAGTGCTGGTCTTTGACCTGGCCGCCTGAACCATGTGCGGCCAAGAACTCCTCCAGCGCCGAGCGGTGCACAGCGTGGTCGACATGCCGCTGCACCGCTTCGATTCGCGCACCTTCGCGCACCAGCTCCCGCCTTTGCCGCCGGGTCTGATCGACCCCTTCTTGGGCGTCGACGCGTTTGACATGCCGCACCACTTCTTCTTGCCGCACCCGCACGGCGGCATGAGCGCGGTCACGCTCTTGCTCGACGATTCGCCCGGCGGCGTCATCAACCGCGACTCGCACGGCGACCACAGCACCATCGCCTCCGGCGACCTGCACTGGACGCAAGCGGGCAGCGGCATCATCCACGAAGAAACGCCCAGCCACCCCGGCCAGTCGGCTCGCGGCTTGCAGATCTTTGTGAACATGGCGCGTGCGCGCAAACAAGACCCCGCCGCCGTCTTCAAAACCGATCGTGCTGCCATGCCCGTTTGGCAAGGCGAGGGCGCTCGGCTGAAGGTCGCGGCCGGCAACTACGCGGGGCTGAACGCGCCCATCAGCGCCGACGCCCGCTGGGCCACACCGGTCAACCTCTGGGCCATCGAGCTCGACGCACACGCCCGCATGGACTTGCGCGTCCCCGACAGCCACAACGCTTTTGCCATCGTCACGCACGGCTCGCTCAGCGTGGGCGACGATGCCGCTCAAGCCCCGCAAACCGTGCTCATGTCGCCGGCCCAAGTGGGCGCGCTGAGCGCTTCGGTGGTCAGCCTCCAAGCGGGCGAGGGCGGGGCCCAACTGGTTTGGTTCAGCGGTGCGCCGCTGCGCGAGCCGGTGGTGCCGCACGGCCCTTTTGTGGGCAACACCCGCGACGACATCGTGGCCTACATCAACGCCTTCCAATCGGGCGCCATGGGCGAACTGCCCGCCTCATTCACCCGTTAATTTGTTCATCCATCCTCTCAGGAGTTTTTTTCATGACCCAAATCGCTGTTCTCTACCACTCCGGCTACGGCCACACCCAACGCGTGGCCCAATACGTGGCCGATGGCGCAGGGGCCGAGCTGATCGCCATCGATGCCGACGGCAACATCAGCGACGCCGACTGGGCCGCGCTGGACGCCGCCGACGCCATCATCTTCGGCTCGCCCACCTACATGGGCATGGCCTCGTGGCAGTTCAAGAAAATCGCCGACGCCTCGTCCAAGCGCTGGTTCTCCAGCACCTGGAAAGACAAAGTTGCCGCCGGCTTCACCATCTCGGCCAGCCCCAGCGGTGACAAGCTCTCCACCATCCAATACTTCATCACCCTGTCCATGCAACACGGCATGATCTGGGTCGGCCAACCCGCACTGAACGACGGCACCATCAACCGCATCGGCTCCAACTCCGGCCTGATGGCCCAAGTCGGCCCCACCAGCCCAGCCGCCGACATCCCCGAAGGCGATCTTGACACCGCCCGCCAGTACGGCCAACGCGTGGCGCAAGTCGCGAAGAAGCTGCGCGGTTGAGTGTGGTGGCGCGTTAACATGGCGCCATGAAACTGATCAACCTCGTTCCTTGGGCAGACTGGCTGGCGCTGGTCTGCTTTTTTGCTTTGTGGGTGGGTTATGCGTGGTTTGCCAAGTTTTGGGGTGGACGGCGGCCGTCTTTGATTGGGACGACCAACCGCTACCGCACCTACTGGATGATGCAAGCCACGGCGCGCGACCCGCGCATGATCGACGGGCTGATCACCCAAACGCTGTCGCACACACCTTCGTTTTTTTCGTCCACGTCCATCCTGGTCATCGGTGGCTTGTTCGCGCTCTTGGGCACGACCGACAAGGCCACGGAGTTGATGAGCGAGATTCCCTTTGCACAAACCACCACGCTCATCGTCTTTGAGTTCAAGATCTTGGTCTTGGTGGGTATTTTTGTGTACGCATTCTTCCGCTTTTCTTGGTGCATGCGCTTGTACACCTTCGTGGCGCTGGTGATCGGTGCCATGCCGCCGCCCGAGGCGTTTGAGTCGGGGCAGGAAGACGCTCAGGTGCATGCCGAGCGCGCCGCGGCCATGGTGGGGGCGGCCGCCGAGACCTTCAACGATGGCCTGCGCGCCTACTATTTCTCATTTGCCGCGCTGGCTTGGTTCATTTCGCCCTTGTCCATGGTGCTGGCCACGCTGCTGGTGGTGGGCATTTTGTACAGCCGAGAATTCCGCTCCGAAGTGCTGCACATCCTCAAACGCTGAGCCCCCATTAAAATGGGTCGATATGTTTGTCCACCTGCGCCTGCACACCGAATTCTCCGTCGTTGACGGCACCAACCGCATCGACGATACGGTGGCTGTGGCGGCCAAAGACGGCCAGCCCGCCTTGGCCATCACCGACCTGAACAACCTGTTTGGCGCGGTCAAGTTCTACAAGGCCGCTCGGGGCGAAGGCGTCAAGCCCATCTTGGGTGTTGAGGTGTTGCTCCATGGCTTGGGTGACGAAGATACCCCCATGCCCGGCCCCGGCGTGCAAGCCCCGCCCGTGCCGCGCGTGTTGCTGCTGGTGCAAGACTGGGCCGGCTACCTCAACCTGTGTGAAATCTTGGCCCGAGCTTGGACGACCAACGTTCACCGCGACACGGCGGTTGTCAAATGGGTCTGGTTGCAGGAGCTCAACAGCGGCCTGATCCTGCTGTCGGGCGCGCACAGCGGCCCCGTGGGCCAAGCGCTCTTGGCCGAACAGCCCCAACGCGCCACCGACGCGGCGCTGCAAATCGCCAGCGTGTTCACGCACCGCTTTTATCTGGAAATTCAGCGCGCCGGGCGCCCCGACGACGAGCGCCACATCAAAGCCACCATCCCGCTGGCCGCCCGGTTGGGCTTGCCTGTGGTCGCCACACACCCGGTGCAGTTCACCGAGCCGGACGACTACGAATCTCACGAAGCCCGCGTGTGCATCTCGGACGGCGACATCCTGAGCAACAACCGCCGCGTGCGCCGCTTCACCCGCGAGCAATACTTCAAAAGCAGTGAGCAGATGCAGGCCCTGTTCGCCGACATCCCCTCGGCCATCGCCAACACCTTGGAAATCGCCAAGCGCTGCAGCATCAAGCTCACTTTGGGCAAGCCGCAACTGCCCAACTTCCCTATACCGCCCGTCAACGGCGTGGTGATGTCGGTGGAGGACTACTTCCGACACGTCTCGCACGAAGGCCTCAACGATCGTTTGCTGCACCTCTACCCCGACGAGGCCCAGCGCGAAGCGCAGCGCCCGCGCTACGTCGAGCGTCTGGAGTTTGAGCTGCTGACCATCCTCAACATGGGATTCCCCGGTTACTTCTTGATCGTGGGTGACTTCATCCAATGGGCCAAGAACAACGGTTGCCCCGTCGGCCCCGGTCGCGGCTCCGGTGCGGGCTCGCTGGTGGCTTATGCGCTCAAGATCACCGACCTCGACCCATTGCAATACAACCTGCTGTTCGAGCGCTTCTTGAACCCCGAACGCGTCTCGATGCCCGACTTCGACATCGACTTTTGCCAGACCAACCGCGACCGCGTGATTGACTACGTCAAAAACAAATACGGCCGCACCGCGGTCAGCCAGATCGCCACTTTCGGCACCATGGCCGCGCGCGCCGCCATCCGCGACGTGGGCCGCGTGCTCGACCTGTCCTACACCTTCTGCGACGGCATCTCCAAACTCATCCCCAACAAACCAGGCATGAGCGTCACGCTGCAATACCCGCCCAGCCCGAAAGTCGAGGGCGACAAAAACAACTACGCCATCGAGATGGAACCCATCTTGGCGCAGCGCATCGAGCAAGAAGAGGACGTGAAGACCCTCATCGAACTAGCGCAAAAGCTCGAAGGCATGACGCGCAACGTCGGCATGCACGCCGGTGGCGTGTTGATCGCACCGGGCAAGCTCACCGACTTCTGCCCGCTCTACATGCAGCCCGGTAGCGACTCGGCCGTGAGCCAGTACGACAAAGACGACGTCGAAGCCATCGGCTTGGTCAAGTTCGACTTCTTGGGCCTGGCCACGCTCACGATTCTTGAGATCGCGCGCGAATTCATCGTGCAGCGCCATGCAGGCCAAGCCGATTTCAACTTCGACAACATCCCGTTGGACGACCCCAAGGTCTACGCGCTGTTCTCGCGCGGCCAAACGGAGTCGGTGTTCCAGTTTGAAAGCCGCGGCATGCAGGGCATGCTTAAAGATGCCAAGCCCAGCCGCTTGGAAGACCTGATCGCCTTGAACGCCTTGTACCGCCCGGGCCCCATGGACCTGATCCCCACCTTCGTGGCGCGCAAACACGGTCGCGAGCCTGTCTTGTACCCCCACCCGCTGGTGGAGTCGGTTTTGTCGGAAACCTACGGCATCATGGTCTACCAAGAGCAGGTGATGCAGACCGCGCAGGTCCTGGGCGGCTACTCGCTCGGCGGCGCCGACATGCTGCGCCGCGCCATGGGCAAGAAGAAGGCCGAAGAAATGGCCGAACACCGCGCCATCTTCCGAGCTGGTGCGGCCAAAAACGGCATCAACGAAGAAAAGGCCGATGAGGTCTTTGACTTGATGGAGAAGTTCGCTGGCTATGGTTTCAACAAGTCGCACGCCGCCGCCTACTCGCTCTTGGCCTACCACACAGGCTGGCTCAAGGTGCACTACACGGCCGAGTTCTTCTGCGCCAACATGTCCGTGGAGATGGACGACACCGACAAGCTCAAGGTCTTGCACGAAGACGCCATCAAAATGGGCCTCACCTTCGAGCCGCCGGACGTCAACCGCGGCTCGCACCGCTTCGAGCCCATCACCGACCGGTCTATCCGCTACGGTTTGGGCGCGATCAAAGGCTCCGGCCAACAGGCCATCGACGCCATCGTCGCCGCCCGCGAAGGGCGCGGCGATGGCCCCAACGGCGCTGAAGTCGGCCCCTTCAAGAGCTTGTTCGACTTCTGCCGCCGCGTCGACCGCCAGCGCCTGAACAAGCGCACGGTCGAGGCCCTCATCAAAGCCGGTGGCTTTGACTCGATTCACCTCAACCGCGCCGAACTCCTGGTCTCGGTCGAGCGCGCCTTTGAATACGCCAGCGCCTGCGCGGCCAACGCCGACCAAGGCGGTCTGTTCGACGCCATGGGCGATGACGACCACGGCTCCAGCACCCAAGAGCCCGACCTCGTGGCCACCCTGCCGTGGGGCGTCAAAGAACGCCTGACGCACGAAAAAACGGCCATGGGTTTTTACTTCTCAGGCCACCTGTTCGACGAAGTCGAACGCGAAATCCGCCGCATCGCCAAAACCCCGCTGGAGGCCGTCAAAGAAAGCCGCGACCCGGTCATCCTGGCCGGCATCGTCACCGACATGCGTGTCATCAACGGCCAACGCGGCAAGCTTGCGCTCTTCAAGCTCGACGACAAAACCGCTGTGCTCGAAGTCAGCGCCGACGAAGCGCTCATGAACCAGCACCGCAACACGCTCAAAGACGACGAGCTGGTGATCGTGCAAGCCGTGGCCCAGCCAGATCGATTCTCGGGTGGCCTGCGCTTGAAAATCCAACAGGTCTGGGACTTGGCTGCCGCACGTTGCCGCTTCGGCAAATACCTGCGCGTGACGGTCAACGGCACCAACCCCAACATCGCCCAACTCGTGCGCGAATTTCCCCCGCGCCGCGAACACACCGAGCAAGGCGAACTCGTGCGCGGCATGCCCGTGCGCCTGCGCCTGCAACGCCACGGCGCGCAATGTGATGTGGCCTTGGACGACCGTGCTTTGTTCTTCCCCACCGATGCGGCCTTGGCCAGCTGGATGGCCCAAGCCCACGGCCGTCAAGCCGAAATCGTCTTTGACTGACCCTTGTCGTGAAGCGTCAGTCTTGTGGGCGCAGACCAATGATGAGCGCAGAGGGCACGCGGCCATCGGTGTCGCGGGGCAGGGTGCCGGTGCGGTCGATGGCGCGCAGCACCGCCTGATCCCAAGCGGCGTTGCCACTGCTCTTGACCAAGCGGCGGGAGAGAATTTTGCCGTCGGCATCGGCGCGCACCTCGACCTCGGCCCGGGGGTTGCCCACCACGGGGTCGGCCAACACCACATTGGGTTTGATGCGCGCAGCCACACGCCCGGCGTAGCTGGCCGATGGCCCGCTGTCGGCTGCCGCGTTGCCCGCTGAGTTGCCGCTGCCACCGGCTTGGCCCAGCATGCGGTCAATTTGATCTTTGCGCTGCGCTTCGCGGCGCTTGGCGTCAGCTTCGGCCTCGGCTTTGGCGGCTTTCTCGGCCTTCTCTTTGGCCGCTTTTTCCTTGGTGGCTTTTTCTTTTTCAAGCTTGTCTTTTTTGGCTTTGTCTTCAGCCAGCTTTTTCTTGGCTTGCAGGTCTTTTGCGGCCTTGTCTTTAGCGGCTTTGTCCTTGGCCGCTTGCTCTTTGGCCTTTCGCTCGTCTTGTGCTTTTTTCTGAGCCACGATGTCCGGCTTGGCCGGGCTTGGTGCTTTGGCCGCTGGTGGTGGGGGTGGCGGTGGTGGCGGTGGAGCGGGCTTGGGCTCTGGCTCTGGCTCGGGTTCAGGCGCTTCGGGTTCGGGCTTGGGATCTGTGGGAGCTTCGGTTGGCGGCTCCACCACTGCGGGCGCAGCCACTTGGGGCAAGGCGGACCAGAGTTCGGCGTCGAGCACCGGTTCAGGTGTTTGCTTCCAAGACACGCCCCACGTCAGCGCGACCACGAGCAATGCATGGACCAACAATGCCAGCGCCGTTGGCAAGCCCCAAGAGCCGCCAGGCTCGGGCAGTGGGTAGGGGCTTTGACGTTTCATGCGCAGGCGATGTTCAGGGGGCGATTTGCACGGACAGGCCCACGCGGGCCACGCCAGCGCGTTGCAATCGGTCCATGACGCCAATGACGGTTTCGTATTTCACGGTTTTGTCGGCGCTGATGACCACGGGCACGTTGGCTGCGTTGCCTTGTTGGCCGACATCACCACCGGCTTGCAGCGCTTGCACGCGCTGGGCCACTTGGTCGAGTGTCACGGCGGGTGTGTCGCTTTTGCCGCGGCCTTCGCTCACGCGCACCTGGCTGTCGCCGTCGATGACCACGTGCACAAAGCGCTCGGGCTGTTGAGCGGCTTGGCCTACGCTGGGTAGGTTGATTTGGCTCGGCGAAATCAGGGGCGCCGTGACCATGAAGATGATGAGCAAGACCAACATGACGTCGATGAACGGCACCATGTTGATCTCGTTGATGGTTCGGCGGCCACGGCCGCGGGGTTGAATGCTGGCCATGTTTCAGCGAGCCGCAGGCGCGTTGGTTGGGGCAGAGGCGCCCACGTTGCGCTGCAAGATGTTGGAGAACTCTTCGGTGAAGGTTTCCAATCGATTGGCGATGCGGTCGATGTCGTGCGAAAAGCGGTTGTAGGCCAACACCGCAGGAATGGCAGCGAACAGGCCGATGGCGGTGGCCACCAAGGCTTCGGCAATGCCAGGCGCCACAGTGGCCAAGGTCACTTGGGCCATGGAGGCCAAGCCAGTGAAGGCGTGCATGATGCCCCAGACGGTGCCGAACAGGCCCACATAGGGCGAGACCGAGCCGACCGAGCCCAAGAAGGACAGGTTCACTTCCAGTGCGTCGAGTTCGCGCTGCAAGCCGGCTCGCATGGCGCGGCGAGCACCGTCCAACAGAGCTGAAGGGTCGCTGATGCGGCGCTCGCGCAGCTTGGCAAATTCGCGCATACCACCCGCAAAAATGCGCTCCATGGGGCCGCTGTCGCGACCGCGTTGGTTGGCAGCGCTGTAGAGGTCGTTCAGGGTGGCGCCCGACCAAAATTCGCGCTCAAAGGTTTCGTCGTCTTGGTTCACGCGGCGCAAGGCCATGATTTTTCGAAAGATGGCGGCCCAGCTGATGATGGAGACCGAGATGAGCAGCAGCACAACGGCTTGGACGACCCAGCTGGCGTTGAGCATCAGTGCAACGATGGAGAAATCGTGTGTCATGGGTGGCGTGTGTCGGTTGGGTTAAAAATCCATCAATGCCGGTCTTGCAGGACCGACACCACGTGCGGGGGAATGCGCTCAGGGCGCAGGGTCAGGGCGTTGACCCACGCAATGCCAATCGTACCAACACACAATTGGACGGGGCCGTTGGCCTCCTCCATGCGGTGTGCGGTTTGCGTGATGGTCATGGAGGCGCGGGATACGTCGGTGAGCTCCGCGCTCACGCTCAACATGTCATCGAGACGGGCCGGGCGCAAATAGTTCAATTGGCTGGAGGTGACCACGAACATGCCGCCGGTGGTTTCGCGCAAGGTGTGTTGATTCACCCCTAGGTGGCGTAGCCATTCGGTTCGGGCGCGTTCAAAAAATTTGAGGTAGTTGGCGTAGAAAACAATGCCGCCGGCGTCGGTGTCTTCCCAGTAAACGCGCACGGGCCAATGAAACGCGCGCTCGCTCATCGGGCTTGCTCCAGTCGCTCAACCGTGGTTTTGAGTTGCTCCAGGGCGTTGGCGGTGGAAAAGCGCAGGTAGCGCCCGGGGTCGTGCACACCAAAGTCGCGCCCAGGGGTGGTGGCCAAGGCGCACTTCGTCAAGAGGGCTTGGGCCAAGGCCCAGCTCCCGCCGGTCTCGTTGACGCGCCCGTTCACGTGGGCGGGGGGAAGGCCCCAGCGCTCGCACCAATCGCTGACATCGGCCCAAGCGTAGAACGCGCCGTCGGGCATGACCGGCACGTGCAGGCCCAGGCGCTGCAGTTCGGGGATGAAGTAGTCGCGACGCGCTTTGAATTCGGCGCGGCGGGCTTCATAAATGGACAGGCTCTCGGGCTCAAAGCAGGCCAAGGCCGCGTGCTGTGCCACTGTGCTGGCGCAAATGAAGAGGTTTTGCGCCAAGCGCTCGATGGGCCCGACCAAGGCGGGCGGCACGACCAACCAGCCCAAGCGCCAACCGGTCATGTTGAAGTACTTCGAGAAACTGTTGACGCTGATGACGCCTTCGCCCAAGCCGTCGGGCAGGGCCAGTGCGCTCTGGCCAAAGCGTTCGTCAAAGCTCAGGCCCAAGTAGATCTCGTCGACGATGGTCACGCCGCCGCGTTCGTGCACGGCTTGCGCGATGCCGTGCAAGGTCTCACGGTCGATCGAGGTGCCCGTGGGGTTGGACGGCGAGGCCAGCAGCACGCCACGCGTGGCGGGGCCCCAAGCGGCGGTGACGTTGTCGGTGTTCAGTTGGAAGCGTTGTTCGGGACCGCAGGGCAGCAGCACCGGTTGGCCGCCCGCGGCTTGCACGAATTGGCGGTTACAAGGGTAACTCGGGTCGGGCATGAGGATTTCGTCGCCCTCGTCGATCAAGGCCAAACAGGCCAGTTGCAGCGCGGCCGACGCACCGGCGGTGACGATGATGCGCGCTGGGTCCACGGCCACGCCCCAACGCGTGGCGTACCAGCGGCTGATGGCTTCACGCAAGGCCGGCAGGCCGGTGGCCGGGGTGTATTGGGTCAGGCCTTGTTCAATGGCCCGCTGCGCCGCAGCTTGCACCAAGGGCGGCGCGGTGAAGTCGGGCTCACCGATGTTCAGGGCGATCATCGGCGCGTCGCCGGGACGGGCGCGGGCTTGCATGTCGCTGACGGCTTTGGCCAGCTCCATCACGTAGAACGGAGCCACCCGCTGAGCGCGCTGCGAGAGCTTCATGCTCGGGCGTTGGCCTGAACTTCCAGCGGACGCAGGCGTTCGGCGAGTTGGTGCAAGACACCGTTGACGTATTTGTGGCCGTCGGTGCCGCCGAAGGATTTGGCCAGTTCGATGGCTTCGTTGATCACCACGCGCCACGGGACGTCGGGGCAGTGTTGGAACTCATAACAGCCGATCCACAACACCCCACGCTCGATGGGTGAGAGCTCGTTCAGGGGGCGGTCCAGCAGGGGTTTGATGAGCGCATCGAGCTCGTCGGCCTGCGCGATGCAGCCGTGCAGCAAGGCGTCGAAGTGAACACTGTCGGCCTTGTGAAAGCCTGCCAGGTCGCGGGTGAAGGTGTCGATGTCTTGGGCCGGGTTGCGGCCCACCATGTGTTGGTAGAGCGCTTGCAGGGCGAATTCGCGCGCGCGGGTGCGGGCGGATTTGTCGGCGGCCTTGCGCGGGTTTTTGGTGACGGGTGCAGCGGTCATGGCTCAGTTCAGGTCGTCGAGGATGTGGGCCATTTCAACGGCCACTCGAGCCGCATCGCGACCTTTGTCGGTTTGGCGGGCCACAGCCTGATCGAGGTTTTCGGTGGTCAGGATGGCGTTGGCGATCGGCAGGTGGTGGTCCAAGCCGATGCGGGTCACGCCCGCGCCCGATTCGTTGGCCACGAGCTCGAAGTGGTAGGTCTCGCCGCGGATGATGCAGCCCAAGGCGATGAGGGCGTCGAAGTCGTCGCGCTCGGCCATGGCTTGCAGTGCCAGCGGCACTTCCAGCGCACCGGGGACGGTGACGTGCTCGATGTTTTTGGCGGTCACGCCCAAGGCCAAGAGTTCGCTGTGGCAGGCCGCGAACAAAGCGTTGGTGATGTCTTCGTTGAAGCGGGCTTGCACGATGCCGATGCGCAGCTGGCTGCCGTCGGTGTGGGATGCGTTGCCTTTTTGGGCGCCAAACATGGTGGTGTTCCGTTCGTAAAAAGTGAATCAGGCGTCGGTGCTGAGGTAGCCCGTGATTTCCAAGCCATAGCCGGTCATGCTGGGCATGCGGCGTGGGGTGCCCATCAAGCGCATTTTGACCACGCCGCAGTCGCGCAAAATTTGCGCGCCCACGCCGTAGCTGCGCAGGTCCATGCGGCCGCGCTCGGGCGCGTGGGCCGAGCGGGCGGTGCCGTCAAATTGCGCCAAGAGCTGTTGAGCGCTTTCTCCACAATTGAGCAAAACCACCACACCGGCGCCTTCTTGTTCGATGCGTGCCAGTGCCGTGTCCAGCGGCCAAGAGTGCATGAGTCGCCGGGTTTCGAGTGCATCCAGTACGGATAGCGGTTCGTGCACCCGGGCCAGCACCGCGTGGTCGGGCTTCCAGCTGCCTTTGATGAGGGCCAGGTGCACGCCGCCGCTGGTGGCGTCTTGGTAGGCGTTGGCCGTGAACACGCCTTGGGTGGTGCTCAGCGTACGGGTGGCAATTTTCTTGACCAGAGACTCGGTTCGGCTGCGGTACTCGATGAGGTCGGCGATGGTGCCGATCTTCAGGCCGTGTTCGGCCGCGAACAGCTGCAGGTCCGGCAAGCGGGCCATGGTGCCATCGTCTTTCATGATCTCGCAAATGACGGACGAGGCGGAGCAACCGGCCATGGCGGCGAGATCGCAGCCGGCTTCGGTGTGACCGGCGCGCATGAGCACGCCGCCATCCACCGCTTGCAGTGGAAACACGTGGCCGGGTTGAACCAAATCGTTGGGCTGGCTGTTTTTGGCCACGGCCACTTGCACGGTGCGCGCGCGGTCGGCGGCGGAGATGCCGGTGGTCACGCCCTCAGCCGCTTCGATGGAGACCGTGAAGGCGGTGCTGTAGACCGTGCCGTTGCGCACGGCCATGGGCGGGAGTTTCAAAAATTCGCAGCGCTCGCGGGTGAGCGTGAGGCAAATCAGGCCACGGCCAAAACGCGCCATGAAGTTGATGGCTTCGGGGGTGACGTGGTCCGAGGCCAAGACCAAGTCGCCTTCGTTTTCGCGGTCTTCTTCGTCCACGAGGATGACCATGCGGCCAGCCTTCATCTCGGCGACGATGTCTTCAACGGGCGAAATGCCCACGGGGGTTGCTGTGGCGTTCATGCCGCGTCTTTCAGGTTGAGGCCCGCGCTGAGCATGCGCTCAACGTAGCGGGCCACGGTGTCGATTTCAAGGTTGACGGGGCTGCCCATTTGCAGGCTGCCCAGTGCGGTGTTTTGCACGGTGTGCGGGATCAGGTTGATGCTGACTTCGCAACCCTCGGCGCTGTCGCGCACCTGGTTGACGGTCAGGCTCACGCCGTTGATGGTGATGGAGCCTTTGTAGGCCAGGTACTTGGCCAGGGCGGTGGGGGCCATGACGCACAGCAGCCAGCTCTCGCCGACTTGCTCAAAGCGGCTGACCCTGCCCACGCCATCGACGTGGCCCGAGACGATGTGCCCGCCCAAACGGTCGTGGGCGCGTAAGGCTTTTTCGAGGTTGATGGCGCCGGTTCGGTCCAGGCCGCAGGTTTTGTCGAGCGACTCGGCCGAGACGTCGACGGTAAAGTGGGTGCCGCCTGGGGCCAAGGTGGTGACGGTCATGCAAGCGCCATTGAGCGCGATGCTGTCGCCCAAAGCGACGTCGTCGAGGTAGCCGTTGGGCGTCTCGATGCGAAGACGCTTGCCGTGATGCGATGAGCTGCCCAAAGCGTCAAGGGCGGCGATGCGCCCCACGCCGGTGATGATTCCGGTAAACATGCCGGTATTTTCGCAGGTTTGGCGGGGCTTTCCCGCACCGGGGTCAATCCAGGTGCAAGAAATTGTGGTGTTCGCCCACCCGGGCGATCACGCGCAGGTCCGGCCCCACCCGATCGACCGCGTCAAACGACAGCGCCACCCCTTCGCTGAGCGCGTTGAGTGGCCCCAAGCTGGCCATGCCCGCGCCCTGGCCAAGCAGCTGCGGGGCCAGGTAAATAAGGCATTCGTCGACCCAGCCACCGCGAAACAAAGAGGCGTTGAGGCCATGGCCGGCCTCAACGTGCAATTCGTTGACGCCGCTGCGACCCAAATGCGCCATCAGTTCGCCTAAGTCCACCTTGGCTTGGGTGTTGTCGGCTTTCAGTGCCCAGGTTTTGGCGCCCGCGGCTTGCAGCGCCGCGAGCCGTTCGGGCTGGCCTTGAGCGTGGCCTTCGGTGCCCACGATGTGAACGGCGCGGGCTTGGCCGCTGGCCAAGGGCTGGAGCAAGGCGGCGCTGGTGGGAGTCTCGAACCGGCTGTCGACCACATACAGGTGCGGTTGGCGGGTGGTGGTCAGGGCGCGCACGTCCAGCGTGGGGTTGTCGCTGCGCACGGTGCCCACACCGGTGAGCACGGCACAGGCGCGGGCGCGCCACGCATGCCCATCGGCGCGGGCGGCCTCGCCGGTGATCCATTGGCTCACGCCGTTGGGCAAGGCGCTGATGCCGTCGAGCGAGGCGGCCATCTTCAGGCGCACCCAAGGACGGCCCCGCACCATGCGGCTGAAAAACCCAATGTTGAGTTCGCGTGAGGCCCTGGATTCGGGGCTGTGGGCGGTCATGACGTGCACGCGCAGGCCCGCGGCACGCAAGCGATCGGCACCTTGTCCGGCAACCAAGGGGTTGGGGTCCAAGGTCGATATGACGACCTGGGCCAAGCCTGCGGCCACCAAAGCATCACAACAAGGCGGTGTGCGGCCTTGGTGTGAACAGGGCTCCAAGGTGACGTAAGCGGTGCCGCCGCGCACATCGTGCCCCTGGGCTTGTGCGTCGCGCAGCGCCATCACCTCGGCGTGCGGCCCGCCCACGGCTTGGGTGTGGCCTTGGCCCACGACGCGCCCACTGGCGTCGCTCAGCACACAACCCACGCGCGGGTTGGGGTTGGACAGGGTCAGCGCTTGTGTGGCCAGGGCTTGGGCGGTGTGCAGGTGCGGCAGGTGCATGCGTGGGTTTATAGCGCACTCAGCGCGACCAGCAGCGCCGGGTGAGTTCGGCGCGGCTGTCGAGCACTCCGCCGGCGCCGCGCACCTGACGCTGGTCGAGCATCAAGACGCCACACCCGTCGCTGCTTTGGGCGCCCATGGGTTCGGCGAGCAGGGTGTGTTGCTGCGCTTGCGGGGCGCCGTCCAAAAAACGGATGCGGTAGCGCTGCGCGGCCTCGCTGGCTTGGGCGGGCCAGCGGTCCAGGCCCTGTGCGCGCAGCCAGGCGTCGTGGATGTCGTCTTGGCTGGCTTGGGGGCTGCGCGCAAAACTGCCCGAGAGGCTGTGCTGCTGCGCCAGACCTTGGCTCAAGACCAAGAGCTGGTGTTGCACTTGGGTGCGGTGCACGCGCTGCACATGGGCGTCGTAACGGGGCAGCGCCACTTGGCTCAGCAGGCCCACGATGGCCAGCACCAGCAGCACCTCGATCAGGCTGAAGCCACGCTGGCGCTTCATGGCCAGACCTCATGCCAAGACAGGCGTTGGGGCGGTGTGTCCGGGCGAACCTGGCCGTGTTCGTCCAAGGCCTGCACCCAGGTGCTTTGCAAGACTACGCGGCTGTCGCCGTGCACGCCGGTGGCGGTGAAACGCTGCAACTGCCAAGCCGGGGCGGGACCGCCCAGGTCGGTGCTCGCCAGGCTGATCGTCTCACCCGCCTGGGGCACGTTCAGGCCTTGTCGCCAAGCCGACTCGCTGGCCTGCAGTTGGGCGTGCGCTTGTTGGCGGCTACGCTCGTGTTGCAGGGCGTGGCCCAAGCCTTGCGCGCCGTGCTGGGCGTGACGCCAAGCGCCTGCGGCCAAGCCGCTGACCACCGCCAGCCCCAGCAGCGCTAGGGGCAACACCCAGCCTTGTTCGTGTTGTGAGGTGTTCATTCGGTGGGGCCGTGTGCGTTGAGCAAGGCCAGGGTGTGCGTGTGGCGTTGCCACAGGCGGCGGTCGTTGGCACCACGCGCCACGCCGGGCAACCACTGGCCATCGGGGCCGCGCTGGCAGGTGGGCCGGGGGTTTTGGGCACGGTTGGCGGTGCTGCCACCGCGCCCGGTTTCGCTGCTGCTCAAGACCCAGCACACCTCCAGGCGCACCACGCGCTGCCACTGCGGTGCGTCGGCGGGCCCCATGTCCGCCGTGCCCAGCCACTGCGTTAGGCCGTTGGGCTGGCGCACCAGAAACCGAAACACCCACTCTTCGACCCCGGCGACCAAGGCCTGACCGCTGTGGTTGCCTGAGCCCGCGCACAGCAGCTGCGAGCCCAGGTTGCCCACGCTGGTGTAGAGCCGGTTCACGACCCAAGGCCCGGGGCTGTTTTGTTGCAGGCAGTCTTTGCCGTCTTGTGCGTTGAGGCGGGTGTGCCCGGGGGCTTGTGGCGAGGAGGTGGTCGTGCCTTGCCGCACGACTTGTAAGCTGTGGCGCAGGTGGCGCTGTGTGCCGCAGCGCGGCCGCTGGCTTGGCGAGGCGCTGGCGTGTTGTGCTGCACTGCCTTGCATGTCGCCCGGGCAGGCGAACAGGGCCGCGCCACCGGGCAAGACGCGCGACGCCTCCCACGGCGTGGGCGCATCGCCGGGGGCCCAAGCGCGATCGCTCCAATCGACAAAGCCGCTGGCGGCCAGGCTGTGCTGTAACACAAGCGAGACGAGTTGGGCCGACTCGCGCAGCTGTAGGCGGTCTTCGAGTTGGCGTTGTTGGTCCAGCCCGTCGGTCAAGGACTTGAGCACGCCAGCCATCAGCAGCAGCCCCAAGGCTTGGGCCACCAAGAGCTCGAGCAAGCTGGTGCCACGTTCGGCCTTCACACCCAGACCTCCAAGCTCAGGCAGCTGAAATCGCTGGGCCAAGGGGCCGGGCAGGCCGTGGACTCGTTGCGTTGGGGCGGCTGCCACATCACCACCAAGCGCCGCTGCTGGGTGCCCGTGGCCAGCAAGGCGCCGCGCCCCCCGGGCAAGTGTTCGGCCAAGTGTTGTCGCCATTGCTGCACATCGTGTTCGGCCCGCGCCACGGGGCTGCAAGGCGCGGTGTGGCAAGCCTGTGTGGACGCCCGTGCTGCGGCCTCGGCTTGCGGGGCGGTGTAAGCGCCTTGCGCCAAGGCTGCGGAATTGCTGCGCATGGCTTGGGCCATGTCTTGGGCGCTGCGCAGCGCTTGGTATTGCCAGTCGGCGTGTTGGGCGGCGGCTTGGGCCTGCGCTTGCAGCGCCGTGGCCCCGATCAAGCCCACGCTGAGCACCAGCGTGGCGATCAGCACCTCGATCAGGCCCAGGCCTTGCTCCGTGGGGTGCATCATGGACAGCCCTGCGCTGGGCCCCAGCGCGTGCGCCCGGTTTGGTTGATGACCAGGCCGATCGAGGCCTTGGCTTGGCCGCGCACGCACAGGTTGATTTGGCGCAAGCCCGCACCGTCGACCAAGCCATTGGGCGCGAACGCCATCGGCAGTGTGCGGTGCCCGTAATGCGTGCTGATGCCCGCGACCGCGCTGGGGGGCTCGTCTTGGACGAGCGTGGCGGCGGGGCCTTGCAGGACGATCCAGCCTTGTTCAAGACCGGAGGCGGTGCAGTGTTGTCCGTCGCTGCTGGGGCAGACCGTGGTGGTTTGACCGCTGCGGATGGCCAGCAGGCGCGCTGCGTGCATGGCCGCCAAGTAGCGGTTGGCCAGGTCGCGCACGGCCCAGCGCTGCTGCATGCCCGCCCAGTTGGGGGCCGCCAAGGCCAACATCACGCCCATCAGAGCCAAGACAAAAAGCACCTCGAGCAAGCTGTGGCCGCGCGGAGGGCTGCGGCCAAACCAAGGAGAGGGGGCTTGCGGGCTCATGCCCCATGTTAGGCAGCCCGAAGTCGTGTGGCGCGTCAGCGCCGATGGAATCGTGCGGCGTTTGTGAAGCGGGCCACGGCCGCGTTGCGTGCTGGGCTCGCCTCAGCGAAGCACTTCATCGGCGCACTTCGTCGACCATGGCTCGGAAGTCGTCGATGTCCTCGAAACTTCGGTACACGCTGGCAAAGCGGATGTAGGCCACGGTGTCGAGCTTTTTGAGTTCGCGCATGACCAATTCGCCCAATCGGTTGGAGGCCACTTCGCGCTGCCCTTTGGAAAGCAACTGTTCTTCAATGCGCTCGACCGCGCTGTCCACCTGTTCGGTGCTCACGGGGCGTTTTCGCAGGGCCAAGCGCAGGCTGCCCAAAATTTTGCTGCGGTCGTACTCGATGCGTCGACCGTCTTTTTTCACGATCGTCGGGAAACTGACCTCGGGCTTTTCATAGGTGGTGAAACGCTTTTCACAGGCGCCGCATTGGCGACGCCGGCGAATGAACCCCCCATCTTCGGCCAGCCGCGTCTCCACCACTTGGGTTTCGAGGTGGCCGCAGAAGGGGCATTTCATGGCGGTCTCCGATCAACCGTAGACGGGGAAGCGCGTGGTCAAGGCGTGCACCTTGGCGCGCACAGCGGCCAGGTTGGCCTCGTCGCGGGGGTTGTCCAGCACGTCGGCGATCAGGTGCGCGGTGGCGCGTGCCT
>Ga0315909_10004190_pt1 | contig 17134 bp, 15 predicted proteins | sample LakEriMetagenome_11_FD_203527 | JGI IMG/M metagenome (GOLD analysis project Ga0315909, IMG submission 203527) | Freshwater fungal communities from buoy surface, Lake Erie, Ohio, United States - Buoy 2 MA125 | ecosystem: Environmental > Aquatic > Freshwater > Lake | place: USA: Lake Erie, Ohio...
TGCCGCGAAACCTGCGCCAAAGCAAGCCGCAAAAACTGCGTCGGCGAAGCCGGCCGCGAAGCCGACTCCGAAACCTGCGCCAAAGCAAGCCGCAAAAACTGCGTCGGCGAAGCCAGCCGCGAAGCCAGCCGCGAAGCCAACTCCGAAGCCGGTGGTGAGGACAGCAACCCTCGTTCCGCCAAAACCATCTGCAGGGAAGCCTGGAGTGAACCTTGGTGCGCCGAAGATGGCGCCAAGCCGCCCGGCCAATCGACCGCAGGTAAAGCCTGGACCGCCACTCCCACCGAAGGGGGCGACACAGGCATCAGGCGCATCGGCTGGAGGACCAAGTCGTCCAGCGAATCGCCAGGGGTCTAAGCCCTCCGCGAAGTCGTCAAGTTCGCCCGCGACTCCGGCGCCAGTGGCGCGTGTTGCACCACGTCAGCGACCACTCAGCAGTGGCCCGCGTCGCATTGCAACCAACCTCTATTCGGCCACCGGGAAGCGAACGATTCGTGAACTTGATGCACGAGAGATGCGCGTCCTCTTGCGAGTTGACTTTAACGTGCCGCTCTCCGACGGCAAGGTGGTTGATGACTCGCGCATCCGGGCGGCGGTGCCAACCATCAAGGCGCTCCTTGAGGACGGTGCATCGATCGTGATCGCATCGCACTTGGGGCGACCTGACGGAAAGGTCGTTGATGGGCTTCGACTGCGCCCCGCAGCTGAGCGACTCGCGCATCACTTGCAGATGATGGTCCCCACCACGGGGGACGCACTCGGCGTGGGGACCGAAGATGCGGTCAAGCGTCTGCGGCCAGGCGAACTCGTCCTCTTGGAGAACGTGCGCTTCCATGCGGGCGAAGAGAAGAATGATCCCGCGTTTGCGGCAAAGCTCGCCTCGTATGCCGATGTCTTCGTCAATGATGGATTCGGCGCGGCACACCGAGCACATGCCAGCACAGTAGGCGTCGCTGGGATTCTCCCTTCGTACGTTGGCCTCCTCATGGAGAGCGAGGTTGAGGCGCTTTCGAACCTTCTCGACAAGCCGAGCCGGCCATTCGCAGCAATCGTTGGCGGCGGCAAGGTTTCAGGGAAGGTTGCCGTCCTTGAGGCGCTGATCCAAAAGGTTGACCTGCTCATCCTTGGCGGTGGGGTGGCGAACACGTTCCTTGTGGCATCTGGTCGGAGTGTCGGCAAGAGCCTCTATGAGTCAAAGATGGTGGAGCATGCGCGTCGAATCCTGAAGCTTGCAGCGGAGCGTGGCGTGAAGGTGCTCCTCCCTGTTGATGGTGTTGTTGCAAAAGAGGTCACGCGCGGGACAGAGTTCAAGGTGGTCTCAACGGAGAAACTCCCTGCCAGTTGGCACATGGTTGACCTTGGGCCTGACTCCATCACCGCGATGCGCGAAGCACTGGCGTCGCTGAAGACGATCCTCTGGAACGGCCCGCTCGGAGTGTTTGAGATCCCTGCGTTCGGCACTGCAACACGTGAGCTTGCGAAGCTTGCTGCAGAGAAGGCAGAGGCGGGTGCAACCGTTGTCGTGGGAGGCGGAGATAGCATTGCGGCGCTCCAGCAGCTGAACCTTGCGGGGAAGATGACGCACATCTCTACGGGTGGCGGCGCATCGCTTGAGTATTTGGAGGGGCGAGACCTCCCTGGCCTCGCGGTGATCCCAACCGCCGGCTCACCATTTGAGACGATGCCGATCCTCTGGGAGGCGCCGAAGCCAGAGAAGAAGCCGGCACTAAAGCCGAAGGCGCCTGCGAAGAAGAGCGAATGAGCGATCGAATCGCTCGCCTACACGCGCGCGAAATCCTTGACTCTCGCGGCAACCCCACCGTTGAGGTTGAAGCACATCTTGAGAGCGGTGCGTTCGGTCGCGCCGCCGTCCCCTCAGGTGCAAGCACTGGCGCGCATGAGGCGATTGAACGACGCGACGGCGACAAGAAGCGATACGGCGGCAAGGGGGTGCTCCAGGCAGTTGCCTCGGTGAACGGTGAGATCGCAGATGCGCTCACTGGCGTCAGCGTGGAGTCGCAACAGGGCCTTGACGCACAGTTGGTCGCACTCGACGGAACACCGAACAAGGGACGCCTCGGCGCAAACGCGCTCCTCGGCGTCTCACTCGCCGCGGCACATGCACGTGCTGCTGAACAAGGCGTGGAACTCTACGAGTCACTCGGCGGCGAAGGCGCCGTAACGCTCCCTGTGCCGCTGCTCAACATCTTGAACGGAGGGAAGCACGCAGAGCAGTCAACGGACTTCCAAGAGTTCATGGTTGTCCCGTACGGGTTTGATACGTACGGTGAGGCGCTTCGCGCAGGTGCAGAGATCTTTGCTGCACTACGGACGCATCTGCACGAGCGTGGACTTGCAACGGGGCAGGGTGATGAGGGCGGCTTTGCGCCGAGCCTCCCTTCCAACGAAGCCGCGCTCGACGCACTGTTGATGGCGATTGAGCGCGCCGGATACACGCCAGGTGAGCAGGTTGGGATTGCCATCGATGCCGCCGCCACCGAACTGCTCACGAGCAACGGTGGATACGAACTGAAACGAGAGGGGCGAATGCTGACGAGCGGAGAACTGATTGAGATGTGGGCGGCGTGGAGCGCAAAGTATCCAATTGTAAGCCTCGAAGATGGGCTCGCTGAGGACGATTGGGACTCCTGGAGCGCGCTCGTGCAGTCCATCGGCACATCCGTTCAAATTGTTGGCGATGACCTTTTGGTAACGAACGTCACACGCATTGAGCGAGCGATCAGCGCGCGCGCCGCAACGGCGCTGCTGGTGAAACCGAATCAGATCGGGACGTTGAGCGAGACGCTCGGCGCAATCGGCGCCGCCCGCGGTGCTGGTTGGTCCGCAATCCTTAGCCACCGTTCCGGCGAAACCGAAGACACCACGATTGCAGACCTTGCAGTTGCAACCAATGCGGGTCAGATCAAGACCGGAGCCCCGTCACGCTCGGAGCGTGTCGCGAAGCTCAACCGACTCCTTCGCATTGAATCCATCCTCGGCGCTCGCGCGATCTTCCCCGGTCGGGCTGCAATCGCACGGGGGAAGAAGTGAGCCGCTACGTGGACCGCGGTGCCAACGTTGCGGCGGTCGTTGGCATTGGCATGGCGCTCACGATTGCTGTCAGCTTCCTGATGGTGATCCCAATCGATCCCGCCTACCTCGTCCTTGCCCCACTCTCCGGCCTGCTCATTGGGTGGTACGGGAATCAGCGCGCGGAACAACTTCGAAGCCGACCAGGGCGCGTCCTTGCAAACGCCGCCTGGAGCGGTCTCATCACTGGAGTCACCTTCGCGCTTCTCTTCCTCGCCGTGAAGCTCTTCTTCTTCTCGCTGGATCCCGGCTACCGCGACGAGAGGAGTGGCGGCGCGCTCACCTGTCAGGCGGGACCGGCCTGTGTGTACGCGCGATATCAGGCGGCAGAGGGCGGTGCCGACGCGTTGACTGAAGAAGGGATCACCGATCTGGCGAGCTTTACCGACTGGTACTGGACGGGCCAGATGGGGAGCGCGCAACTCTTGATTGGGAGCACGCTCGGCGCGGCCCTACTTGGTGGGCTGCTTTATCTGCCGGGCGCGCCACGCGTCGTGCGTAAGGAGAGCGATCCCGCAACTTTGTAAGCTGGAGGGCGTTCGCGACGAACGTCGCGTTAACTACTCGCTCTTCGCACTCTTCTTCGTTGCCGCCTTTTTCGCGGCTGGCTTCTTCGCGGCTGGCTTGGCGGCGAGTGCCTTCGCTTCAATCGCCTTTGCGGCGGCGGCCTTAGTGGCCGCTGCGCGCTTGGCGCCTGAAATTGCCGCCTTCTTCTTCGCCTTCTTCACGACGATCGCCGTGGTGGTTCCGGTTGGGCTCGCCTTCGCGGCGGCCGCCTTCTTGGCGAGTCGTGACTTACGTCGGGCGGCGGCGTTCTTGTGAATCGCACCGCTCTTGGCGGCACGGTCGAGCGCGCTCGCTGCGGCAGAGACTGCGGCAGTGGCATCACCCGTCTTCTTCCCGGTGAGGATGGCAACGGCGCTCGTCACGCGGCTCTTCGCCTCGGTGCGCTTCGGCTGCTGGACGGCGCCGCGTCGGGCGGAGGCGCGAACCTCCTTGAGGGACTGCGGCGTTCGTGCGCCCTTGTACGTACGAGGGGTCTTTCCCATTCCATCACTCCATCAACTTCAGGGGCTCAGAGCGAGCCGTCGGGCGATCGTAGCAGAGGGGAGCCCCTCACTCGCCCAGCCAGGAGGCCGCTCCGATAGGAGGTACGGGGGCGACCGACGGCAAGTGCCGCGTCGTGCGATTCTTGAGGGGATATGAGTGACATCCCCCAGTCCCGACTGCGCAACTTCAGCATCATCGCGCACATTGACCACGGCAAGTCCACGCTCGCCGACCGGCTGCTGGAGGCCACCCACACCGTCGATCCGCGCCAGATGACCTCGCAGATGCTCGACTCAATGGACCTGGAGCGCGAGAAGGGGATCACGATCAAGGCGCGCGCGGTGCGCCTTGAGTACGTGGCGGGAGACGGATTGAACTACGGGCTCAACTTGATCGACACGCCGGGGCATGTGGACTTTGCCTACGAAGTCTCGCGCAGCTTGCAGGCCTGCGACGGCGCAATCCTTGTGGTGGACGCGAGCCAGGGGATTGAGGCGCAGACGCTCGCCAACGTGCACCTGGCCATGAAGATGGGACTCGTCATCATCCCTGTACTCAACAAGATCGACCTCCCCGCCTCTGACCCTGAGGCGGTGATGAACGAGTTGGAGGAGACGCTCGCGATCCCACGCGAAGAGGTGATCCTCGCGTCGGCGAAAGAGGGGAAGGGGATCCCAGAGATCTTGGAGGCGCTCGTGAAGCGCATCCCTGCGCCGAGCGGACCACTCGATGCCCCGCTAAAGGCGCTCGTCTTTGACTCGCACTACGACACGTATAAGGGCGTGGTGAACTACATCCGCGTGCAAGAGGGTCGGCTGAAGATGGGCGAGGCGATCACCATGATGGGCTCTGGCGCGCAGTGCGTCCCTGTAGAGCTCGGCTACTTCCGACCGCAACATGTGCCCGTGCAGGAGCTTCAGGCTGGCGAAGTTGGTTACATTGCAACGGGCTTGAAGAGCGTGCGCGACGCGCGCGTCGGTGACACCGTCACCACCACGCTTAACCCGGCAACCGAGCCGCTCCCTGGATATCAGGTTGCACTCCCACTCGTCTTCGCGGGGCTCTACCCACTGAGCGGCGATGACTATCCGGCGCTCCGCGAAGCGTTGGAGAAGCTGCACCTGAACGATGCGAGCTTCACCTTTGAGGCCGAATCATCGGCTGCGCTCGGGTTCGGGTTCCGTTGCGGCTTCCTCGGCCTCCTGCACTTGGAGATCGTGCAGGAGCGACTCGAGCGCGAATTCAACCTTCAGTTGATCGCTTCGGCGCCGTCCTGCAAGTACCAGGTGCACCTCAGCAACGGAAAGGGTGAGCTGCTGATCAACAATCCAGCACAACTACCGAGTCCAAATCACATTGATGAGATTCGCGAACCGTGGGTGAACGCGTCAATCGTGACGCCGTCGAATTATATCGGCACCATCATGGACCTCTCCACCGATAAGCGCGGCATCTTTGATGGTATGGAGTATCTGGACGAGAAGCGCGTGGTGATGCGCTTCCAGATCCCGCTCGCCGAACTGATCGTTGACTACTTCGACCAGCTGAAGAGCCGCACGCAGGGATATGCATCGCTTGATTATGTTGAGTCGGAGTATCGCGTGGCGCCGCTCGTGAAACTCGACATCTTGGTGAATGGTGAGCCTGTGGATGCGCTGAGCACCATCATTCATCGCGATCGAGCGCAGGGGTCCGGACGTAACCTTGCCTCCAAGCTCAAAGAGTTGATCCCGCGCCAGATGTTTGAAGTGCCGATTCAGGCGGCGATCGGCGGCACGATCATTGCGCGCGAGACGGTGAAGGCGGTGCGCAAGAACGTGCTCGCCAAGTGCTACGGCGGCGACATCACGCGCAAGAAGAAGTTGCTCGAGAAGCAGAAGGAGGGGAAGGAGCGGATGAAGCGCGTCGGCTCCGTTGAGATCCCACAAGAGGCCTTCCTTGCCGTGCTTCGCACCGATAGTGATTAGTCCGCAGCCACCTCGCGGTCTCTACCTTCACGTCCCCTTCTGCCGCTCGCTCTGCCCCTACTGCGACTTCGTCGTGATTGCTGGCGCTGCCGCCTTCGGTCCGCGATCACGGATGGGTGGCTACCTGCAAGCGGTGGAGCGTGAGATCGATCTGCGCGCCACCGCGAGTGACAAGGCGTTTGGAACTCTTGGCGGCACGTTGCGCACGGGTGACGGCACTCGCGCGCCGCTCGAGAGTCTCTATCTGGGCGGCGGTACACCTTCGCTCCTTCCAGAGGAGGCGCTTGCTGGGCTGATCGCGCGCGTGCGTGATCGATTCGGACTTGCGGACGACGCAGAGGTCACCTTGGAGTGCAACCCGGGGGCTGATGAGCGCGGCGATGCACGCGCTGCGGTCCAGGCGGGGGTGACGCGGTTCAGTATTGGCGTGCAGAGCATGAACACGGCGGCACTTCGCGACCTTGGCCGCCGTCACGGTCCAGGCGATGTGGTGGAGAGTGTGGTGGCGGCACGCGCCGCGGGCGCGACGAGTGTCTCTATTGATCTACTCGCCGATCTCCCCGACGTCTCTCTGGAGTCATGGTCGACGTCGCTGAGTGACGCGATTGCACTCGCCCCCGACCACATCAGCGTCTACGCGCTCACCCTCGCCACCGAAGGGGCTGATGCTGGCAACGCGGACGATCGACTCGCCACACCCGCTGGTGCGCTTGCATGGCGCACGCGCGCCGCGGCCGCACAAGACGAAGAGCGTGGCGCGGAGGAGCTTGAGCTACTCGACACCGCACTTCCTGCCGCCGGATTCAACTGGTACGAGATCAGTAACTGGGCACGTGCTGGCCATCGCTCGCGCCATAATCAGCTCTATTGGGAGCGCGCTGCGGTGGAGGCGGTCGGACCAGGTGCGCACGCATTTGATGGCGCCGCGCGGCGCTGGAATTCGGCGAACTTAGATGCGTGGGAGGCCTCGTTGCACGCGGGTGAACTGCCGCCCGGCGGCGTGGATGCGCCACTCAGCGAGCACGAAGCTGCAGCAGAGGGACTGGTGCTCTCGTTGCGCATGTCGAACGGCGTTCTCCGTGATGAAGTGATTCGCGGCGGCTTCAGCGACGCGCTGATCTGGGGTGAGAGAAACGGGCTGCTTGGCGAGCACCCTGAAGACAGCGCACGAGTGCAGCTGACGCTGCGCGGCCGACTCTTGAGCAACGAACTCTTCTCGCGGATTGTCTAGCGGCGCGAGGACTGTCTAGCGGCTCGCGATGCTCTGGGCAGCGCAGCGCGCTGCGGTTGATCAGTTAGGAGCCGCGAGGTCTCGGCGTGGGAACTTATAGAAGGCCCACGCGGCGGAGAGCGCAGTGAGGGTGACGAAGATGAGCGCCTCTGCAGGATCGGCTGTCTGATCAAGGATCCCCTCTGGCGAGAAGTGATTGAAGAGCGAGAGGAATTGATAGGGCTCCATCACATCCCAGAATGATCCAAGCACTTCCACGATGTAGTTCGCCATGATCAGCCCCACGGTGATCGCCATGGCGGGTGGCGTGCGATCAAAGCTACCGCTCGCCGCGATTGCAAACGTGGCGAACGATCCCCAGAAGAGCGCTCCCGCAGCAAAGAGCGAAGGGAGCTGTTCAACAACGAGCTCGCTGGTCACCCCCGCAATCTGTGCACCGATGATCGTCCCGAGCACGTAAGCGGCGGATGCGAGCGTTGCGCCGATCCATCCTTCCAACATCATCGTGGCCATGATCGTGCGCCGCGGGATCGGTCGACTGAGGAGCAGCTCCAGCGTCCCACGCTGGCGTTCACCACTGATTGAGCCAACGGTGAGCCCGGCGCTCAAGATCCCGAAGAGCGCAATGGAGATTGGGTGAATGAAGCCCACGGAGATCGTTCCCGAGAGCGTGGAGAAGTTCCCCGGCGGGGTGGGTCGGCCATCAAGCTGATCGACGAATGCCTTGTAGATCACAGGGAAGAGGAGCGACCAAACCACCACCACCGCAAGGCCAACGAGCAGGCGAATGCGGTGTCCACGAACGAGGCGCTGAAGGAGAACAAGGTTGATCATCGCGAGCTCTTCCGCTTCGCTGTGGGACGCTTCGCTACCGGACGCTTGGTGACCTTACGCGTTGTGGTCGTTCGCTTTGCTGGAGCGCGACGGGTACGGCTAAGCGGCGTCGCAACTTCGGGCGCCATCTGCACGGTGTTGCGGGTGCTGCTGCCGTAGTAGGACATGAACGCCTCCTCAAGGCTTGCCGCCTCAACGAGCAGGTCGCGCAGCCCTGCAGACTGCAGTCGCTTGATGAAGTTTGGGATCGCCGCCGCCTCTGCATCGCAACTGATGCGAACGCCCGTCTTCCCTTCAGAGGTGATCTTCAGGTTGCTGATCCCCGCGGTAGCGGTAAGCCGAAGTGGCTTCCGCGCCACGAGCGCTTCAATGCGACGCCGGCGGAATCGCACCAGCGACTCCACGCTTTCTAGCGCAACGAGCTGACCGCCGCGAACGATTGCCACGCGGCTGCAGATGCGTTCAACTTCACTGATCAGGTGGCTGCTAAAGAAGACAGTGCGGCCGAGCCCAACGCGCTCGAGGAGCAGCTCTTGAAGCGATCGCTGCATCAGTGGGTCAAGACCCTCAGATGGTTCGTCGAGAATCAAGAGTTCAGGATCCGTCTCCATTGCCTGAACGACGCCAATCTTTTGGCGCATGCCACGGCTGTAGTCGCGCACCGGTCGCTTCAAGATGGTGTCGCTCAACTCAAGTGCCTCCATGATGCGATGCCGCAGGAGTGAAGGTCGACCGCTGAGCGCACGCATGTGATCGAGGTACTCCCGACCGCTCATATAGTCGTAGACGGCGAAGCCAGACGGGAGATAACCGACGCGGCGGCGAATCGCCACTGAATCCTTCACGACATCAAGGCCGAGCACGCTCGCGGATCCACTCGTGGGGTGCAGGAAGCCGAGCAGCGTTCGGATTGCCGTGCTCTTCCCAGCGCCGTTTGGGCCGAGGAAGCCGAAGAGTTCGCCCTGGCGGATCTCAAGGCTGAGCGTCTGGAGTGCCTTGATCTCGCCGTTGCGGCCGTAGTGCTTTGAGAGTGCCTGGGTCTGAATCGCGAAGTTAGAGTCGTTGGGCATGCCGTGAGTTTACGACTTTGACCAGAAGTACCCACAAGCCATAGACTGATCTTGGCACTCGAAGGGTTCTGAGTGCCAGCATGAAGGGGGTAGGCGAGTGCGAAGGCAGCGAAGGACGGGGCTCCTCGACGACCGCGCCCGCCTGATCCTCCGCGCCTTGGTGGAGGAGCACATTCGTACCGCCCTCCCCGTTGGCTCCGCCTCCATTGCCGACAGCTACCGACTCGGCGTCTCTTCAGCCACGGTTCGAGGAGTCCTCGCCGAACTTGAGGAGCTCGGCCTCGTCGCCCAACCGCACACCTCGGCCGGGCGAATCCCAACGGACCAAGGGTATCGAACCTATGCGGTGGAGATCGCCGTCCCCGACGAGGTGACGGAGGTGGATCGGCTGATGATCCGCCACCAGTTCGGCCAGGCGGAAGGCGGGGCCGATCAGTGGTTCCGCATTGCGGCGAGCACGTTGGCGCACTCAACGCGCGTTGCTGGACTCGCCACGCCGATGCGCCCGACCTCTGCCAGTCTCCGCCACGTTGACCTGGTGAGCAGCGCCGATCGCCTTGCCACCCTTGTTGCCGTAGTGAGTGACGGCAGCGTTCGCCCCACGCTCCTCCCGCTCCCGGAGGGCGTTGATCAGGATCAGCTCACGAGTATCGCCAGCCGGCTGAACGCAAGTCTGATCGGCTGCACGGCGGACCAGATTGAGGCGCGTGCAGGCGCGCTCGCCGAAGCCACCCCACTCCGCGCCGTCACGCGCAGCGTGATGGAGCGACTCGCCAAGCAACTGCGCGAGGCTGACGCCGCCTCGGTCGAGCAGGTCTTTAGCGACGGCCTCCTCAACGTGATGGAGGCGCCTGAGTTCGCCGACAGCGCGAGACTCCGCAACGTCTTCACCGCGCTCGAAGGTCGCGGTTACCTCGGCCAACTGGTGCGCGAGGTCTCCCAAGGGAACAGCGTGCAACTCTTCATCGGCAGTGAGAACGCGCCGACCGAAATGCACGGCGTCTCGCTCGTCCTCGCCCCCTACGGAATCCCCGGTCGCGCACTCGGCGTGGTGGGGGTGCTCGGCCCAACCCGGATGCCGTACCCCCGAGCGGTGGGGACGGTGCGCTACGTGGCCACCCTCCTCTCGGAGCTGGTCGGCCGCTTCCACGCCGCGTAGCCCCGTAGCCCCTTAACCCGCTCGGCGCGCGCGGCCCGCGCAAGCCCCAGATTTCTTCCCCCTTGACGCCCGCTGCCGCCCGTCGTATTCTCCCCGAAGGGAGTTAGCACTCGCATCAAGAGAGTGCTAACTTGTGCGAGAGGCGGGGCTGGGCCCCGCACGAACACGAAGGAGAGCACGATGGCAGGACGAACCTGGAGCACCAAGGAGCGCGAGGAGCCAGCTGAAGCGGCGGGCACTGATCAGGCCGCCTCAGAGCCGGCTCAGAGCCCCCTTGAGGCTGCCCTGTTGGAGCGCGATGAGCAGATCGCCGCACACCAGCGGACCGCTGCCGATTTCGCCAACTTCCGTCGCCGCACCGCCGAAGAGCGGGAGCGCGAGGCGGGACTCGCAAGTGAGGCACTCCTCCTGAAGACGCTCGCCGTGGTGGACGACCTTGACCGCGCCCTCGTCTCACTCCCAGAAGGGCTGAAGAGCGAGCCGTGGGCTGAGGGGATCGCCGCGATCCATCGCAAGCTTCTCGCCGTGATGGAGAGCGAGGCGGCGCGACCGTATGAATCGATCGGCCAGCCATTTGATCCACGCGAACACGAAGCGGTTGCACAGGTGCCGTCGAGCGGCAAGCCGCCGGGAGAGGTGCTTCAAGAGCACCGCAAGGGCTGGAAGATTCGTGATCGAATCCTTCGCCCAGCGGTCGTCTCAGTTGCGGCCGACTAAATCGCACCCTATGTGATGTGAACGTTAGAAACCAAAGAGTGAAAGGAGCAAACGAATGGGAAAGATTATTGGAATCGATCTAGGGACCACGAACAGCGTCGTAGCGGCAATGGTTGGTGGCGAGCCAACCGTCATCAGTTCATCTGAAGGTGGACGCACCGTTCCATCGGTGGTTGGATTTGTGAAGGGTGGAGAGCGCGTGGTGGGGCAACTCGCAAAGCGCCAGGCCGTGACAAATCCGAAGAACACCGTCTTCAGCATCAAGCGCTTCATGGGTCGACGATTTGACGACTCAGAGGTGAACAAGACAAAGGGACTCGTTCCTTACGCTGTCGAGAAAGATGGGAAGAGCGACGGGGTCAAGGTGAAGCTCGACTCTGGTGAGTCGTATTCACCACAGGAAGTTTCCGCAATGATCTTGCAGAAACTAAAGGCGGACGCCGAAGCCTTCCTTGGCGAGAAGATCACCGAAGCGGTAATCACCGTCCCGGCGTACTTCGACGACACGCAGCGACAGGCAACAAAGGATGCCGGCCGCATTGCTGGTCTCGACGTGAAGCGCATCATCAATGAGCCAACGGCGGCGGCGCTCGCCTACGGCCTTGATAAGAAGAAGGAAGAGAAGATCGCCGTCTATGACCTAGGCGGCGGCACGTTCGACATCTCCATCTTGGAGTTGGGCGACGGCGTCTTTGAGGTGAAGTCGTCAAACGGCGACACGCACCTTGGCGGCGACGACTTTGACCAGCGCATCATTGACTGGTTGCTCGCCGAGTTCAAGAAGGACCAGGGGATCGACCTCTCCAAGGACCAGCAGGCGCTTCAGCGCCTGAAGGAGGCTGCGGAGAAGGCGAAGATCGAGCTCTCTGGCACCGGCCAGACCGAGATCAACCTGCCGTACATCACGGCAGACGCCACGGGCCCAAAGCACGTGGTGGTGACGTTGACGAAGGCGAAGCTCGAGTCACTCGTTGCAGATCTCATTGAGAAGACGAAGGCACCAGTACTCGCCGCGCTGAAGGATGCGGGCCTCAAGCCATCCGAGATCGACGAAGTCGTTCTGGTTGGCGGAATGACGCGCATGCCAGCGGTGGTTGAGGCGGTGAAGGCGCTCTTCGGTGGCAAGGAGCCATCAAAGGGCGTGAATCCGGACGAAGTGGTCGCGATCGGCGCGGCGATTCAGGGCGGCGTCCTCGCGGGCGATGTCAAGGATGTGCTGCTCTTGGACGTGACACCACTCTCGCTCGGCATTGAGACGCTGGGTGGCGTGATGACGAAGCTCATTGAGCGGAACACCACGATCCCAACGTCAAAGAGCCAGACCTTCTCAACGGCGTCAGACAACCAGCCGCAGGTGGAGATCCACGTGCTGCAGGGCGAGCGCGAGTTCGCAACGGATAACAAGACGCTCGGGAAGTTCATCCTTGACGGGATCCCTTCCGCGCCACGCGGCGTGCCGCAGATTGAGGTGACGTTCGACATTGATGCGAACGGAATCCTCGATGTGAAGGCGAAGGATCGCGCCACCGGGAAGGAGCAGCAGGTGCGCATCACCGGCAGCTCGATGCTCGGGAAGGATGATGTGGACCGCATGGTCCGCGAGGCGAAGGAGCACGAGTCTGAGGACAAGGCCCGCCGCGAAGCGGTGGACTTCCGTAACCAGACGGAGGCACTCGCCTTCCAGGCCGAGAAGACGCTCGCCGACCTTGGCGACAAGGTGGATGCGGAGAAGAAGGCGCAGGCCGAGACACTCATTGGTGAGGTTCGCGAGGCGCTGAAGGGCGAGTCGCTCGACCCAATCAAGGAGAAGGCCGAGGCCCTGGCGAAGCTGATGACCGAGATCGGCACCGCCGCCTACGCTCAAAACCAGCAGGCCGGCACGCCTGACGGCGCCGAAGGGGCGTCCGAGAAGACCGCCGGCGAGGAGACAATCGAGGGCGAAGCGCAGGAGGTTTAATCTCTCCCAGATGAACCTCTCAACTTCGAACGCCACCGCGCTGATCCGCGCCCGAGGTCTGACAAAGACCTTCGGGGAGCGGACGGCGGTGGACGCCATTAACTTCGACGTCCGTGACGGCGAGTTCTTCGGCTTCCTCGGCCCGAATGGGGCGGGGAAGACGACGACGATGCGCATGATCGCGGGCGTCTCGCCGCGCACCGCGGGGGCACTCAGCATCTTGGGGAGCGACCCAGATACGGACGGCCCGCGCATCCGCGGCCAGATCGGTGTGGTGCATCAGCAGGAGACCCTCGATCAAGAGTTGACGGTGCGCGAAAACCTTCTCGTCTTCGGTCGCTTCTTCGGTCTGGCGCACAAGGAGATTGCCGAACGCGCCGATCAGCTGCTTGAACTCTTCCAGTTGTCCGATCGCGCAAAGGATCAGGTGGAGCCGCTCTCCGGCGGCATGAAGCGACGACTCTCGATTGCGCGTTCGCTGATCAATGCGCCGCGCATCCTGATGTTGGACGAGCCGACCACGGGTCTTGACCCACAGGCGCGACACCTCCTCTGGGATGCACTGCAGCGACTTAAGCGCGCGGGCACCACGATCGTCTTGACCACGCACTATATGGATGAAGCGGAACAGCTCTGCGATCGACTTGTGGTGATGGACCAGGCGAAGATTGTTGCCGAAGGTTCGCCACGACAACTGATTGAGCAGCACGCCTCCCGCGAAGTGCTTGAGCTGCGCTTCCCAGACGGGACGAGCGGGATCAGCAAGGCGGCGCTGGAAGGAATCGGCGATCGCTACGAGCGACTCGCAGAACGCGTCATCGTTGGTTGCGAGAATGGCGAGGAGGCGCATGCACGCGCGCTCGCCCACGGCCTCACCCCCGAGAGCTGGCTCGTGCGACGCTCAAGCCTTGAGGACGTCTTCCTCCGACTCACCGGCCGGAGCCTCGACGAGTGAGCGCGGCGCAGGTCGCGCCGCGACGATCACGCGGGATCTTCTCAACGATCGGCGCCTATCTCCCGCACCCAACGCGATGGCGACACGTCGTTGGCTACATGGTGGCCGTGTATCGACGCGAGTGGGTCGGCTCGGTCTTCTCTGGGTTCGTTGAGCCGCTTGTCGTGCTCGCGGGACTCGGCATTGGCCTTGGGGTGCTGGTAGGCGACCGCGCTGCGGAGATCACTGGCGGCGTCAGTTACGTGGCCTACATCGCACCAGCGCTGATGGCGAGCCAGGCGATGCAGTTCGGCACCGGTGAAGCGGCGTGGCCAGTCCTTGCGCGCATCATGTGGGTGCGCATCTATCACTCCATGGTGGCAACCCCGCTCAAGCCAACCGACATCATGGTGGGCGTTATTGCCTTCATTGGCGGAAAGGTCGCCTTCACCGCAACCTTCTTTGCCGCCGTGCTCTTTGTGACCGGCATCGCAACGAGTGCGCAGGGTGCGCTTGCAATGATCGGAGTCTCCACCTTGACGGGGCTCGCATTCGCAGCCCCCATGACCGCCTACTCGGTGACACAGAAGACGGATCAGGGCTTCGCGGTCATCTTCCGCCTCGTGATCACGCCGCTCACCTTCTTCTCGGGGACCTACTTCCCGATTGAGAACCTCCCTGATTGGGCGCAGTTCATTTCGTGGTGCACCCCGCTCGCACACGGGGTCGCACTCTCTCGCGGCCTTGCACTCGGCGTGGAGACGCCGAACGCGCTGGCGCACGCGCTGATCCTTGTGGCGTGGGCCGTTGGCGGCACCGTGGTTGCGTCCATCCTCTTCCGCCGAAGGATGCTGAAGTGATCGCAGCCCTCGCCCCGCGCGCCTTCGCCGTCTTTGAGCGAAACGTGCGCGTCTATCGACGCCAGTGGCTGATGATCGTCACGGGCTTCTTTGAGCCGCTCTTCTTCTTGCTCGGCATCGGCTTCGGTGTGGGTGGCGTGATCGGCACGCTCACCTACAACGGGTTGGAGGTGCCGTACGCCGCATTTGTGGCGCCTGCACTGCTCGCCAGCTCTGCGATGAACGGCGCAATCTTCGACTCCACCTTCAACGTCTTCTACAAGTTGAAGTACGCGAAGGTCTATGACGCCATCCTGACCACACCTGTTTCGATTGGCGACCTTGCAGTAGGCGAGCTGCTCTGGTCCAACCTGCGCGGCGTGATCTACTCCATCGCCTTCCTCGCCGTGATGCTCGCCTTCGGCCTCGTCGCGTCGCCACTCGCGCTCTTCGTGCCTGTGGCCGTGGTCTTCATCGGCTTTGCGTTCGGGGCGGCCGGCTTTGCGATCACCACCCACATGCGCTCGTGGAAGGACTTCGACTTCATCTTCATCATCCTCACGCCGCTCTTCCTTTTCTCCGCCACCTTCTATCCGGTGGAGATCTACCCCGGTGCCCTTCGATATATCGTGGAGCTCTCGCCACTGACGCGGGGGACGCATCTGGTCCGCTCACTCATTTTTGGCGATCTAAACCTCTTGATGCTCGTGGACATCGGCTTCCTCTCACTCGTTGGGTTCCTTGGATATCGACACGCAGTGAGCCGACTCGGCAAGCTGCTCCTGAAGTAGGCGCGCAATGGCCCGCGATTTCTATTCGATCTTGGGAGTGCCGAAGACGGCGAGCGCCGACGACATCAAGAAAGCCTTTAGAAAGGCGGCGCAGAAACACCACCCAGACGTCTCCAAGGCGCCAGATGCCGCGGTGAAGTTCAAGGAGCTGAACGACGCGTATCAGGTGCTCTCTGACACCGAGCAGCGAGCACGCTACGACCGCTTCGGCGAGGCGGGGGTTGGCGGTGGTGCTGGTGGCCCAGGTGCGGGTGGGCGCGGCGGGTTCCCTGGTGGTGCTGGCGGTGGCTTCGCGGGCGGCTTCCCTGGTGGCGGTGACTTTGGTTCCGTCGAGGATCTCTTTGAAGGCTTCTTTGGCGGCGCGGCGCGTGGAGCGCGGCGCACTGGTCCGCCACCCGGTGATGATCTTCGCTTTGACATGAAGGTGAGCTTCGCCGAGTCGATTCGCGGCGGCTCTCGCGAAGTCAATCTAGATATGCGCGTTGCATGTGAGACGTGCAGCGGCAGCGGCGCGGCGAAGGGCTCTGGAACGAAGAGTTGTGACGGCTGCGGCGGTCGCGGCGAAGTGCGCACCGTGCGCCAGACACTCCTTGGGCAGATGGCGGTCTCCGCCCCCTGCGCAAAGTGCGCGGGAGAAGGGAAGATCATTGAGAAGCAGTGTGCCGCGTGTCGTGGCGAAGGACGCTTCAACGGGAGCAAGCGTCTCCGCGTGGACATTCCCCCAGGAGTTGACGACGGCACGCAGATTCGTCTCTCAGGGCAGGGAGAGGCTGGCCGACGCGGCGGACCTGCGGGGAGTCTCTATGTGGTGGTGACGGTGGAAGAGCATCCGCAGCTTGTCCGCGATGGGATTGATCTCCTCACCGAGATCCCGCTCTCTATCTCCCAGGCCGCCCTTGGCGCGCGCGTCTTGATTCCAACTGCAGAGGGCGAAGAGGAGTTGGAGATCAAGCCTGGCACGCAGCCTGGAGCGGAGATTCGACTGAAAGGGCGCGGCGCACCGAACGTGCGTCGACCATCACAGCGCGGAGACCTCCGAATCGTTGTGGCGGTTGAGGTACCGAAGAAGTTGAGCAAGGAGCAGCGCGAAGCGCTTGAGCGATTTGCAAAGGCGAGCGGCGAGGAACGCAACTGAGCGACGGCGGCTGGCTCGAACTCTCAATCACCTGCGATCCAGAATCTGCAGAGGCGATCAGCGAACGCCTTGCGCGACTCGCCCCAGCCGGCACAAGTGCAGAACCAACCGTTGCTGCACCTGACACTGGTGATGCCGCGCCACTCCCGCACGACCCGACCGCACCCGTGCGCATCCGCGCCTGGATCACTGATACCCCAGAGAGCCGAGCGGCAGCGGAGCAGTTACGTGAAGAGTTAGCGCGCTTCGCCTCGATCGCCGTCAGCGGCCTTGGACTTCGCGGCATTGGCGACCTCAACATCCGTGTGATCCCCGCGGAGGCGTGGGAGACCACCTGGCGAGCCGAGTTCCCCGTGACAA
>Ga0315909_10004191_pt1 | contig 17134 bp, 24 predicted proteins | sample LakEriMetagenome_11_FD_203527 | JGI IMG/M metagenome (GOLD analysis project Ga0315909, IMG submission 203527) | Freshwater fungal communities from buoy surface, Lake Erie, Ohio, United States - Buoy 2 MA125 | ecosystem: Environmental > Aquatic > Freshwater > Lake | place: USA: Lake Erie, Ohio...
CAACCAGCGTTGCCGTGTTGAGGTTCGGGCTAATCGTGCCAGCAAAGACAGTCAACCCAATGGCAGAGAGGATCGTAGCAATGATCCCTTTGAAGTTACGCGGAGCCAAGGTCAGTTCCTCCATCGTTGATGAATCCGAGTCCAAACATCTGGCGAACGTCGCCAGCACCCCAACCAATCACGTCATAGACGGACAGTTCAACACCGCCCTGAGCGTTTTCGGTTTCAAGGTTCTTCTGATTCGTCCGACCCATACCCCAGTCCACCATGAACACCGGCGGGAGGTTGGTGTCAACATTGCTCGGGGCACGGTTGACAACCATGATGACAGGACGACGCTGACCAACAGACTTCAGCCAAGGCGTTGTGCGCAACGCAATCGTGAAGTCCTCAACGGCCAAGGTGTTGATGTCGTTAAGGTCGGTTCCAGGGCGCTTTTCGGTGAGGATAGCCTCACGGATGACGTTCCGGTCCTGCGGGGTAGCCCAGATCGTCAGCGTGTCACCAGGGCGGATGATTGAAGCCGGACGGCCAAGGTGATCCTCAATCAGCATCATCTGAGTAATCGAAGCACGCAACGTGTCAAACGTAGCATTCCCGGGCAGAAGATTGCTGTAGGTGTTCATGTCCTTGTACGAGTGGGACCGGCTGAACAACGGCTGTCCATCCATCGCGGAAAAGATGGTCGTGTTGGCTGCGTTGTTCATGATGGACCACATGATATCAGCACGGTTGTTCACAACGCCGCTGGCAAGGGTCTCAATGCCCTCACGGATGACGTCGTAGACACCGGCATTCTGAGCCAGCTTGACGGCAAGGTTACTCGCCACAAATTGGCCAGCATACTCACGGGGACCAATCACCTGACGGAAACCGTCGAACTGGTTCAGGGTCGGGAACGGTGTGTTGATTTCACCGATCCGGCCAATTGAACCACCACCATACATCTCGCGGATTTCAACGGAGTTCCCGTTGGCAGTAAACCGGCTCTTCGGAAGGACAGGGCAAATTTGCTGCCAAGTGTTTGCAAGTTCACGGTCAAAGTAATACTTTAGGACTTCATCAAGAGTCCGCCGATAACCGTCAGACCCAAGAGGGATTGTACTGGTGGTCTGTACAAAACCACCCGGCTGGAGTGCCATATTGTTTGCTCCTTCGCTTAGGCGATTGTACGGATGTTAAGCGGGTTGACGGTCACAAGAACGTCAACGTTGGTCCCGAGACCGGTGTTTAGTGCGTCGCCTTCGGCATCCAAGCCGATGGGAAGCGCCTGAAGCAGGATCAACTGCCTCTGGGTTCCAGCCGCAGCTTTTGTGGCCATGTCAAGACGACGAAGGCTAAAGAAGTTCCCATCTGACGTCTGAGAAGCGGGTGTTGCTGTCTCGGCTGTCAGGTTCGCGTTCTGCGCTCCGTTCAAATCCGCAGCCACAACCGTCCCGCTCGCGTTAATGATGAAACGGGTTCCGTTCGTTGCAACAGCAACAAGGACCGTACCACCATCCGCAGAAGCAAGGTTCTGACAGGACTTACCATTGGAGTCTTCCAAGGCAATAACAGAACCAGCGATAAAAGACGAGTTGGAAGTGCCAGCAGGGACCGCAAGGCTGCTCACCACGTCAACTGCAGAACCAATAAACAACGCGCCGGTGCCCTTTGGCACCCGCACAGTAGGAACCTGGGGGCGGTTTTGCTGGTAATCAAACCGCAACCCTTGGATCTTGATTGTCATAAACTACTCCTCTTGTGTCGAGTACCTGACCGAAAGACCTTCGCGGCCAGTAGTATGTTTTGAGGTGACTGAACCAAGTTGACCACCAGCGCCGAACTCCTTAAGGATTTCGTTCCTGTTCGGGTCTTTCACTGACACCGAGATGGTTTCTTGGATGTCGTTCGCAATTGATTCTCCGGTGTAAAACCCAAGAATCGAAGCATCAACAACATCACCCTTTGAGTTTACTGTAGGAGGTGTTATGTAAATAAGACCGTCCGCAGCAAAGAAAGGGGCCAGACGCTTAAACTGCTTCATGTTGCGAGTGACAGGTTGAATGTGGCTTTCGGTACCGTGGAGAATGTCCTTTACATCCCTGTAAGAAAGGACGTATGGGAAAAATCCAGTGGGGAAAAGCCTTTCAAAAGGCGCTGTGACGCTTCTGTAGTGACGCTGGATCTTAGCCTTCTTAATCGCGGCCATTGCGTCAACTTCGTCTTCAGTCACCTCTTCGCTATGGTCTGGGAAGTCCTCAGATCCATCGGCGACCATCGAGTCCGTTTCAGGATCGATTAGTTTTCTTGGTCTTGGCATTATACAGTTCCTCTCTTAGTGTTATTTCCGTGCATTTACAACGTGACCAAAGCCCATCGCTTGAAGCAACGAATCAACGCCCTCGTCGCCACCCTGATTCGGCCTTGCAGACGCTGCGCTTGGGGGAATTGTGACTGGCTGACGAGCCGAATGAACAGCCTGAATTGCTGTTTGTGGAACATTGCCCTTCTTGTACTCGACAATTGACTGGCCGATAGCCTTGGCGATCATAACAGCCAACTTCGCACCGGTCTTGTGGTTTGGGTCAATCCGATAGGCGGCTTGCATTGCTGTGCTAAGTATCTGCTGGCCAACTTGACTGTTTGCAATGTTTGGAGATAACCGACTTACCTCCTTAACCCACTCTTCCTCAGTCTGTTGCAACTGTTTGGCAAGACGATTTTCTTCCTGCATCTTGGCAAGTCGCGTTGCGCTGTCACGTTTGGCGGCAAACGTCTTGGCCCTATTGCTTGCAAGTAAATCGTACTTTCGGACAATAGCCATGATGGTTTCGTCATCGGCTGATTCCCCACCGGCCTGCTGGTACTCCATGATGCGCTGGTCCGACAAGACGCACAATTGCTCGGCCAACTCAGGGCCATGATCCTTTGCCAACTGGCGCCATTCCTGCGGGACAAGCACCAGGAGCGGGTCATCGTCAGGGATCGAAAGACTCTCCTCAGGTTCCTGATCGTACTGCCCTTCAGGTTCCGATGCAATTGAGATAACTTGCGCTGGCTGTTTCTGGGGCTGGCGGAGGATGTTCTCAAGTTCCGATAGAGTGTTGTCAATCTCTGTCGTATCAACAACTTCCTCGGCGACTTCCCCTACAGGCTGTTGTTCTCCTGACTGCGGATTGGCCTGCTGCGTCTGGGTACTTGCTTCCCCACCAGTAGGTTCCGGAGCCTCTGTAGCCTGAGAAAGCATTGCGTTAATGTCCGGTGGGGTCGGCTGTTCCGCCGTGCTACCCTCAACCAATGTGATCGCCATTATACTCCTCCTCTGTCAGTTCTACGATTTCGCCCGTATCTTCATCAGCAAACCCAAACACCGGAAGTGCCCGAATCACGTCAGGGAAATAGATTGTGTAATACGTTACACTGCCCTCCCTCGTAATCATTGAGTTTCCCATGTGAACGAATACAACCTTTCGTCCAACCTTCAACCACTTCACTTCGCTCGAAAGCGGAGGTCTTTTGGCTGATACTAACTTGTCCGATGAAACAGGGTATCCAGTCAGTGGCCCGAACCCGACAACATAACCAATCTTTTGGTTTTTGTCGTTCTTGCTTGGGTCCAGAACGATGCCCGAAGCTGTTTCGTTTGTTTTGATTTCGGCTTCTCGAACGGTCACGAAGTTATCGTTCCACTCGCTGCCTTCCATTTCCACTGATCGGAACACGCTTGTCTTTGGGCATGGTGTCCGTCTCAAACTACCTTTCATACTTCGCCTCCAGAAATGATTTTGTGATTTCCTGAATTGTGTCAATTCTATCAATAGCCTCAAGCCTTCCGGCCCACTCAGCCATCGTGTGAATCATGGAAACTCGGTCCTTCGATTGAGCCATTGCCAGAAGCTCCTCCTCAGTTTCGTTTTTGATGAGTTCCCGGATCAAGGCCCAACCCTTTGACGAGAGTGTGCTGTGAACCGCTTCATGCCACTCTCTTGTCCTGTGGATCATAAACTACGCTCCTCTTCCTGTCATGCCTGCGTTGAGCTTATCGCCACTTCTTTCAACGCCAAGTTGTGCTTCCTGCGAACGCACCCCCCGCTCTGTTTCGGCTGCGTCTTTTGACTGTGCCATCATGTCACTGGTCAACCGGCCTCGGGTATTAGGGTTTCCCTTGGCGCTCTTCCCCTTTGGCTGGCCTTCCATTTCCATCTGGTTTTGCGCGGCCATCATCTCTTGCTGCGCCGCATAGTTCAAAAGGTGGGCCGTCTCGTACTCAGCCACGTTTGGCCATCCTGCCTTGTCGGGGTTTGCCTCACGCCATGCGGCCAAGGCCATCAACGCCAAGGTTGAATTGTCACCGTTCCGCACAACCACGCGGTTTGTCGGGCTCGTCGAAAGAACCTTCAACTCTTCAAACACCGTGGTCTGACTTCCGAGCGTATCCATGAATGCGTCAATAACCGTAGGCGGCATATTGAGGCTTTCCATGATGATGCGAGCCGTCGCTCCAAACGTATCAACCCCAACACCGTATGCAGCACCAATCTTGAGCATCGAAATCAACTGCATCTGAAGGCGGGAGAAATCCGCAAACTCATTCGTGAATGGAGTCACAATCTCGATCTGGTCCGTCAAGTCCGCTGGACTGACCCATTGGCTACGCCTTACGGATAGACCAGGCTCGCCAACAAGGGTGATCCATTCAGCATCACGGGAATGCCTGAGGATCATATCACGCATACCTTCAAGGGCTGGACAAAGGACTCGTGACGAGAACGATCGCATGGGCAATGCCAGCCTCATGTTCGCCTTGCCCGTGGAAATCTCAGCCTCCGTGGCAGTATCTCCCGTTGTCGCGCCAAGTGCTACGTCTGGAACACCAATGCGCTGAATCAGCATTGTCAATGTGTTCAGGTAGAATTGAGCCGATGCGCTTGTGTCTGGAATGTCGATCCACTGAAGGGATTCAAGTTTTTGTGCGCCATTCCCCGGAACTTGGATGAGAAAGAAGGCCGTTTCCATCGCCTCCCTCATCCGGGCTGAATCAACACGGGCTCCAGCGTCAATGAACGCCGAAGGGCACGTCCGCTTGAAATGGACCATCGCACCCTTGGAAATGACCTCCTCCATCGCCAAACATACGTCACTGACACGATGGAACAAGGACTTGCCAATCAACCCGTTCCGTGGTTGGAAGAACGAGGAAATAGAAACCGGGAAGTTGTTCTGCCGGATCGCCGGGTTCTCTTCAACGCGAAGGATCTTGCCTTCTTTGTCGTGGAAGATACACCACTTGTCACCCTTCAGGAACGGCTTTGTCATTTCAAACGTCTGCTGAAATTCCAGAACGTCTTCTTCTGATACATTTTCAGGAATGGCAAACATCGTCGGATCAATCCATGTTTCCCACACTTCCGCAGTGTCTTGATCCTGCTCATAGACACCCCCGCCCTCTTCAAAACCTACGTTCGCAATGTTGTACTCGCTCTTGCCAACGACAACGTCCTCGATGTCCATTGGGATGGATGACATTCCAGGTACGTGGTACTTCGACACGGCATGAAGGATGTGGATAGACGGTTGATGCTGCACTGTCGCAATGTTCGGGCTGTGAACAAACAGGCGATAGCATGATACCGGTTCAAGGCCAAAGGAAACCATCTCCTTTTCCTCACCAACCACGTTCGCCACAAGGATTGACTGTGGAACGCCTGTTGCCTGATCAATCTGGCCCTCACCAATAATTTCAACGCCGTCCTCAATCATCTGCCCGGCTGGTATGGACTGTGGACGACGTTCCCGGACGGTGGACTTGTAGAACCTTGGGATCATTCCAACGTATGGATGAAGGCAGAAGTCCGTAAACGCCGTCTTGATCTGCTCGTCTCCCTGAGTCCGCTTCAGGTGCATATCCATGAAGGCTTTCGTGACTGAAGCCTGTTCCTGAGTCGCCGTTCCTCTGGCAACCGCCCTGAACCACCCAGTTGCCTGCGCCCCTTCGCTCATATAAGCCGCAGTCACAGCATCAACAATTGTTGCCTCCATTGGCACTGACAACGGCTTGGCCAAAGTGCTTTGGTCTTGCGTTTCCCACGGTTCCCGTTGCGTACCAACTTCATATCTACTGTCCGCAAGCTGCGCCTCAGTAACAAACTGCTCCGCTCTCTTGGACGCAGTTGAAAGAAATTCAATGCACTTTTTCCCTAAGAAATCCCCATACTTGTTCAAGCTACTTCCTCCTCTTCGTCCTCGTCCTGATTGAGCGCGAAGTTGTAGGAACTATGAAGCCCATACTCCCTCGCAGCCGTTGCACACGCATGAAGCATCGCCATGACTCTATCGTCTTTAGCCTTTCCAGCGGCCTTCATAGTGGAACAGGTATCTTTTTTCACTACAACAAATGTTCGGCATTCGTTCCAAAACTCATAAGATTCGCACGTCAAAAGCGGATATCCGTCATCACCTGGTGTGTTTACAAGTGGTTGGAGAATGCCAGAAATCATTGCAACCTTGTTCTCCCTGACAACAAAAACACCTTCACGCTCCATGACTTTTCCACGTTTCCCCTTTGCAAACGACCTAACTAGCCACACCCCGAAGTTTGTCAGGGCTCGACAGCACGCTGCACCGTGAGCGTTCCTTTCAACACCGCATAACGTCTGGTATCCCTCATAGTTGTCCTGATCGTAGAACCTTGCCAACATGGCAATGTTGTCTGCAGCCTCGATTGCTGTCGCCTGGCTGTCTGACCATTCCGCAACAACATCCCACCCGTCTTCTGCATCAACGTCAACGACATAGGCAACCGCATTGTCTGATCCTGTCCCGGAAGAAATGTCAGCACCAAGGACATACCTATGCTCTGGATCTGGAAACTTCCATATCTTTGTCCTGGAGAACTCTTTCTCTTCGTGCTTCACCGCTAGGCTAATGTACTCGTTGTCCCTACGATAGTCCGGCGGTTCTTTCCAATACAACTCGACAAACCTGCTTCTGTCCCCCACTTCCTCCAGACGCCTCATCACCTTTTTGAGTGCTTCCCCTGAGAACACGTTTGCCCCTATGTTCCCAGGCATCATGTCCAGCTCCGCCCCAACTGTCCGCACGTCAAAACTTCTCATCTTACAACCTTCGTCATACCACTCGCTGTGCGGCATACCCCCGTTCTTGTGGACCCGGCACTTCCCGCGCTCGCAATTGTACATCCCGTGGTTCTGGAATGGGTTCTCTGTCCAATGCAACTTGTGGAAATCCCAATCCTTGTCGTCGCATAGACGGAGGAAATGACCGCCCTCTTCCAATGGGTATGTACTCATCACCACGACAATGCGACAAGCAGAAGCCGCTGACGAAATCATAAGCTCCAGAAGGTCACGTCTTGCACTCTCGATAGCAACGGCCTCGTCTATTATGGCCATGGTCACACGATCTGAACGGGCAAAGTCCTCCGAAGCAGCAGCACCCGTCATTTGAGAGTTTATCATCGGGTTGTTCATAAACTTCTGCTTGCGCCATTCCTTTCGCTTCCCGTTCTTTATGAACGGAACAAGGAACGGGAACCTATTGGAGATGCAGTTCACTAGCATGTAGTCCATTTGCATGAAGAAGGAAGTGGCCCTCGACTCCAAAGCATCCAACTTCAGCGTTGATATTGTTGACATTGTCCCTGGATAAAAAAGGAACATCCATACGCAAGCCGCGCCCATGATCCACGTTGCGCCTTGTTCTCGACTTTTGCCAAGGATGATCTGGTGGGTTCCATCAACATCCCGAACCGCATGTCCAACAGCCTCGGCAAACTTGCGTTGCTTCTCAAACAGAATGAACGGAATACCATCCGTAACCTTGCGGTTCAGTCCAGGTATCCACATCCCCCTTGGGTTCTTTGTCCACAAACACGAATGGATAAAGAACACAATGTCCTCCTTGCACCGGAGGATAAACTTCGTTCGGAACGTATTGTCCGCCTTGCTTAGGGACTCTACCAGTTTCCGCCATTTTAGGTTCTCTTCAATCTGCGTTGGGACGGGCTTCTCCAGAAGCTCCATCGCAAGATTGATCGCGTTCATCCTCCAAGTATCCCCTTGATGTCGTCCTCGCTACTCCCGACAATGGACTCTACAGTCATGGGCTTGTCTCCGAGATTGTAAGGCATCTCAGCCGCTCTGGTTCTTGGGTCAAAGTGACTGTCGATCAACTTCGTTAGCTTTGTCATCAGATCAGCATTGCGTGTCATTGCTTCAAATATAGTCTTGTATCGCTTGGAAGAAGGACCGTCCTCCTCCATAATCCGTTTCACAAGGTCAGATCCTGTGCTTGCATATTCAAGGGCTGATTCAACATATGCGTCCATTTTTTCCTTAAATTCGGCACCCTTCAATTGACGTTTTAGGGATTTGCTTGTTATCATCCTCTGCATGGACTCAATTGAATCTACCGTTGCGTCAAGGCGCATGTTTGCAGTTTGCAACTCGTTCAACTTCTGGTCCCGGAAAATTTCCTTGCTTCCCAAGTGTGATATGTCCTCAAGTGATTTCATCTCAGTTCAGGAGTGTACACCCATGAAGAACAAATCGTCTTGCAAGACCGGGAAAAAGGGAAGTAAAACATCCATGCCCAAGGCCAAGCCAATGGGAAAGGCGAAGCCAATGAACGTGGGATACGGGAAGAAAGGCAAGTAAAAGTGTCCACCGGCAAGAGGCCAAAGCGCATGGGCGCGGTAAGTCGATTGTCTTCGACCATCTACGCCTCATGCTGCGAAAACAACCTTGCCTGCTTCGGAGTCGTCGTTAACAGGCGAACCGGAAGCGCCCGAATCTTCCTCAACTCCGGTAGTCCGGAGGAGAGTATGCAGATCCTTGCCGTTATGAAGCAGGAATGCAAAGCATTTGAAAAGGAGATCGGAAAGTTGTGAAAAAGAAACCTAAGTCTCCGGCTTGGCAACGCAAGGAAGGCCAGTCCCCCAAGGGTGGCCTTAATGCGAAAGGTCGTGCGTCTTACAACAAAGCAAATCCAGGAAAGCCGGGACTTAAACCCCCCCAGCCCCAAGGCGGACCACGGAAAAAGTCTTTTTGCGCAAGGTCCGCTGGTCAGGCAAAAATGCACAACATCAGTTGTTCAAAGACCCCTGACAAGCGCATCTGCAAAGCCAGGCGCCGATGGAAGTGCTAATGGCTAAACCCCGGAGGTAGGGACTCCGGGGTCTCGCCAACTATTTCTTGTTTACGCTTTCCCATTTGTACCGGGCCTTCGCAAACTCAGAAGCGTGTTTTTTGCAGTACGTCTTGCACTTGTCCAACTCCTCCCAGAACTCAGGCCTATCAACAACCAACCCGAGATACGTCACCATCATGGACTCAACCGTTACGGGCCGAACCTTGCCAAAACCCTTCTGAGTCATCGCGTGAACGCTGGAGTAGTAAACGACAGGCAACCGTCCTCCTGACAACCTTGTGGAATCAACCGTTAACTCCATCACGTCTTTTCTTCTCCTGAGCAGCTTCGTCGCTAAGTAAACAACGAAATCGCAAAATGGAAGCATCTTTGGTGCGGAGAGAAAGTTGGGTCTTTTGTTTTCCTCGATTATCTTGGTAATCGTGCCAATGATGTCCACGCCGCGCCTTACAACCTGGTGCGCTGGTTCTACTACGCTTTTTGAAACCGGAGGATCAATGGCAAACGATATGGCTTTTTCAATCTTTTCAAGCCGAAGTTCCAGTTTCCTCATCCGCACAACCATTGGATCAATTGCCAATTCGTCTTCTGTCCTCTCCCAATATATAAAGCACTTCGCACATTTCGTGCATTCTTGAAGCCACAGCCTCACCAAACTTGCTGTCCCACGCCACTGGTGGTTCGTTTGTGGCAATCAATGTTGGCATTGCGTTGCTATACCGGCTCTCTATGACCGTATATAGGGTCTGCTTCGTCCATTCAGACGATTTTTCCCTGCCTATATCGTCAATCGCAAGAACCGGCGCCTTGCACAAAGACACTATGGAGTCGGTTTCCAATGTGTCTGTGGATCCTATAGATGCCCTCATCATGTGCAAATGCACAGGCCAGTTTAGGTAATGAGCCCATACTCCGTCCCTGCACAGTTTGTCAATGCAACGGCACAATAGGGTTGTCTTCCCTGTCCCGGTTGGCCCCATAAACAGCAACCCGTTTTCTGTCCCGTCCGAGAATTCCGTCAACCACCTCCTCACTTCGTCCGACATGGACATGGACTTCGCTCTCCATACCGGCTTCACCCGCTTTGGACATCCAGACCGTTCCCATTTGTCATACCAATGAGTAGTTTCGGAGTCAATGGCGACGTGACACTCAGCGCAACTTGTCACACCATCAGGAGAGTTTTTGCACGACGTTGCACACTCAAACTGCCGGACATTCAAAGGTGTGCTCTTTGATTCCCAAGGACGATCCGTTATCCAGTCATTCATTTTGCTTCTCCGCTTCAATGATTAGTGCCTCAACGGTTGGTACCGGATCCACCTTGACTCCTCGCCTACGCAACTCGCGTGCCCCTTCAGCCTTCACATTTTGGATATCGCCTATCAATCCGTTGAGTTCCGCCACCACGGCCATGACAGGGTCCGTTCCGGGTTCATACCCTACCCTCACAATGCACTCGATCCTGTGAGCTATATGACCCTGGACCTGGTCCAAAATGTCTATGGCAGCGTGGCTTGTCAAAACGCGAAACCGTCTGGATACCTGGCTTTCAACTTGTCAATGTTCCAGGCCAGCACGTCATCAATATCAATATCCATCAACTTGCAGATCAAAATGCATTGTGCAATGACGCACTTCAACGACTTAACAATTTCCCGCTCACGGTCCTTGTAATGAATCACATGCTTCTTAGTCATTTCAGCGAAACGGCTAGCTTCTCTCATTAGAGACAAGAACACGTCATTCACTTGGTGCCAATTGTCATCAGATGGTTTTTGAGTGTCTAACTCATCTACACAAACACTTTCGCTCGCAAGGGCGCAGTACCATAGCACATCACCCATTTCATCAGCTACTTGCTTTTTCGTTCCTTCATCATGCGCCGTTTGGGAGATGACAAGGTCAAACAACTCCCCCACTTCTCCACAAATCCCAAGTGCCGCATGGACAAGCATTTCCTTCTTCGATTCGTGTGGTGCCGTCCGCATTGCTGCTTCAATGTACTCACTCCACTTCATTTCTTCTCCTCCAGTTCTATTTGCACTGCGTAGTTGATTGCGTCCAACACTTCTTCCGTGAAATCCTTCTTAGCATCTCTCCCGTTGTTTGGCATCAGGAAACCGCCATACTTCTTCTTGCCAACAACGGCTCTTCCCCATAGAAGATATATGATTTCAGGATCTGTCATGCCCATCTCGTACAAGATGTTCAGCAACAACCGAACCCTGTGCGGAATGTGCATTGCCTTGCTGATCATTTCACAGGCAATTCCCGTGACGGAGTCATCAAATACGTCCGTCGTCACGATAGGCGCCTTACGCAAACCGAGCCCGTGCCTTTGAAGAACCTCGTCAATCTCTTCACTCATTGGTTCATCTCCTTCATCGTGTGTGTTTCCTGTCAATTCCAGACCGATTTTCGTCATACGGAAACAGCAAAGAGCGCGAGAGCGAACATAAGGATCCAGAACATGGTCGCCACATAGAGCCCTGCTGTGAACGCTTCCTTGCGGGATGTCAGTTCTGAGAACCTGCCCTTCAGGACTTCGCAGAATAGCTTTGCGTTTAGCCGTTTGTCGAATCCAAAAAAGAACCCCTTCACCTCCATCTTGCTTCCTTCAACATCCTCGTCCTTGAACGCAACCACAACTCCACCGTCTGGTCCGTCTTCCACTATGTAGATTGGTGGCTTCGGTTCCTTTAACGCTGAAAAGAAGTCGTTCCAGAAAACCCGAGCCTGTTGCTTTAGCCTCATCACTCACCTTCCCTTATGTCCGTTGGATTGACATTGCGCTCGATCATGCTGTCCTCGAAATGGATCCTCGGGACAAGTTCCAGGTCGCAATTGTACAGCCTTAGCACCACCTTCAGAGCCACGTCGTAAACGACGATCTTCTTGGCCTTCTCCTTGTCTAGGTTGTCCATAGCCCGTGCGGCTGCCACAAGGTACGATGATGCGGAATACCATCCAATCTCCTTGTCGTCAATCCATACCCGGTACTGCTTGTTAAGCGGAGCCTTGGCAAATGGGTTACTCTTGTTCATCTTTTCCTCAACCATCACTGTATTTCCTCTTGTCATCTGATCTTACTTCCGTACCACTTGGGCACGAGGAACAAATAAGCGTTGTGGGTGAGTGGCTTAGTCTCACCCGTCTCTTCCCAATACTCCAACCATTCTCCTGACTCGCTCTTCGTCGCCATAGAGAATTGCCCGTCGAACCCCATGACCGTCACGTGTTCGCCAAACATAGCCTTGTCATACCGGCTGACATGCAACCATTCCCCTGCCACGTACGGCTTGAATGAGTATTCACCGTTCCGTTTCACTGACACCCTGAGACTGATTCGCTCACTACCATCCTTCTTGCACGCATTTATTGTCACGTCAATGGACGGAACTTCTTTGCTGAAGTCCATAGCCGCTGCGACATATCGCCATGCTGATCGAGCAGCAACCTTCTCCACGGCTTCCCTTGCACTGCTTGCAGGCACAACGTATGGGAAGTCTTCAAACCCCATAAACACATGGTACTCTTCCATCTCAAACATTCTCCAATCCTAATCTGATGATTCTTCAAGAACAGCAACCGCTATTTTTGAAGCATGTCCTTAAACAACATCGCCTTCAAGCAACCGTTTGCAACCACACTGAATTGCAGCGAGAAGGCTTTTCACTTCTTCTCTTGCTTCATTCATGCTTTCAAAACGGTTTAGGTCCAGCATGATTTCCCTTCCTGCGATTTCTAGTGCGATGTGATACCGCGTATCGGAACCCAATTCCTTTGAAACAGAAACTGTCATGTTCATGACCTTGAACGATTCCATAGTCTGGCATTCAACCTGGACGCTTGCCTCGCACTCCGTAGTCTTCCATTCCATCTCTCGCACTCCATACAACCGAATTGGCCCTTCACCAAAAACAACAAGCAACACCTATGCCAAAGCCAAGCTACCCATCAAGCTACCCATCAAGCTACCGCACAAGCTACTTCTTCAACTCAGCAGGTCCGGCGGCATTGCTTCCCGCAGGCAATGCGGAGAAAACCACAGCCGTTCCTTGTGACGGTTCACACTGTTCGCGCTGCCGCCTTTTGCCGTGTTGTAGCTTGAGTCTGCGCTGTAGGCATGAACGGTCCAGTCCGGCGGCATGTGGGCCGCGTGCTCATCTGCGTACCCGGCAAGGACAATCCGGTAACGCGGGTTGTTTCCGTTGGCAATCGCCCAATCCCGAACAGCGTGGGAAACGTGGTGATCATCGTTGCGGTAGATGTTTTCGGCACGAACCTCGCCAAGATACGGAGGATCCAGAAACACGCCGACTTTTGCGCCATAGTCAAGAGCGCCGGTCGTTACCACGCGGGACCAATCGCCCTGACACACGCGAACACGCCGAAGCCGATCAGCCAACGCGCCAAGGTAGCTGGTAAGAGATTCCATCTGTCGTTTTATCCCTTTGCCAGCATCGCCCAAGTGGGGTAGCCGCCGACTAATCCCACCAGAGCCAGTGCGTTTCACAAACTTCCCGTTTTCAACCACCCACGGGCCTTTGCCGTCGCACCAGTGGCCGCCGATCCAAGACGAGATTCCCCAGACCCACCAACCCGCGACCTTGGCGTCGTAAAAATCCGGGTCAGCCTCGATCTTGGCGATCCTCTCATGGCCTTTGGTGACCAGCCAGTAATGTCGGGCGGTCAAATCCGTCTCCGTCACGGGCCAGTCCGCATAGTGCGCCACCGCTTCAGGATCAGCGGATAGGGCCCGCCAAAAGTTCACGAGGTAGCAGTCCATGTCGTTCACTGTTTCCGCGCCGGTCTGCCACCGGTCGAAACCCTCCGGCCTTCCCAGCAGCACGGCCAAGGAACCCGCGAACGGTTCAACGTAGTTGTCCACATCGCCAAGGGCTTCCCACACAAGCGGAGCCACCTTGCGCTTGCCACCGAACCACGGAAACGGGGCTTTCAGTGCCGCCACGTCACCCAATCTCCGTCGGAATCTGCTCGAGCTCGTCCGCCAGCGCCTGCATCAACATCGTGTCCAGCGCCTTCGTGTCCTGGGGGATCTGCACCGTCTCTGTTCGCGTCGAAAGTTTCCCGCCTGATTCGCTGCGAACCGTTTTCACGATCGGCTTTTCATACGGTCCCGTGCCGTGCCTCATGTGCCAGCGATTCACCACACGCTCTGCACGGTGCGCAGCTTTCCTAACGAATAGTTCTACTCCATTGGCTGGTCGATATGTCGGGTTTCCCTTGGCGTCCCCTACTATTCTTTTGATGTCGATATGCCCGATCCACTTAATCTCCGGATCTGCTGCGGTTTTCCACATCGCCCGAACGACCTCCCGCAGCTCATCATGGTTGAAGCGAGATAGGATTGAAAGCGCGGCCTGAAAATCTGGCGGTTCGCCCTTTGGTGCATCTGCCACAAGCTCATCGCCAAGCCGGACCTCAGGCTCCGGTTTCACATGCATGGTCCCATTCGCCACGCTAACCAGGGTCTTGCGCACACGCTCGGGCAGGCGCACATTGTCGGCAAGGATAGCCTCGGCCTGTCGTTGTGTCATCTTGCGGACAACATTGCGCATGGCGTTGGGTTCCGCTGTGCCAAAAGTGGCAAGCCAGTATTCGACCACTTTGGCCGCTTCCTCGCAACGATCAAAATTGCGCGACGTTCGCCCGTAGTAGCCGTCCTGCGTGCGGATCTTGACAATGACATCAAGGTTTATGCCAGCGAGCGTTCGGAATGCGCTTAAACCGGCGGCGTCCATTGCGGCGTATATGCGTGGGGTCATTGAGCGGCCTCTCCTGCCGTGGGGCGTCCCTCGGTGTTGGGCGGGAAATTCATGGCTCTCTTGATGGCCCGATAGGCATCCCACAGAGTCGCTTCGCACATTCCATCCCAGCGTTGCCATGACAATTCATCCGGCCTTTGCGCGTTGTGCTTCATGATAACGTTGCGGCTTTCCCTTAACGCCACCAAAAGCGCCCCAGGCAGCGTGTTCCCTTCCATCAGTGCGTCGCGCATCCGGATCAAAGCCCACGCTTTCACAGCCCCATCGAAGTCGGCGCATCCAACTGGCGTTCCATTGCCTCCAATGAATTGACCCGACTGACGAAAGTGTTGATCAGCCTTCCGCTCCAGGAATGCTTTGGCATCTACTGACTGTTCGGTATGGGCAGTAGCCATAGAATTGACCATGGCTATATCCTGGATCTCCGCACGCAACCGCTTGACCTCGGCCAGCAGCAACGGTGCGTCTGCCATCAACGCCTTGGTAGCAAGATCCTCTTTTGTCGCGTTTGAAGGAAGGTTGTTCCTCCACTCCCACGGACCAGGTGTGTGTCCTTCGTAGCGACTCAGGTCGAGGTCGTTACTCATTCATTTCCTCCGTTCTATTTTGTGCCACAACTTGTGCCACGATACCACAAAACAACCAGCAACACCCGTGCCAACACCCTAAAGAAAATCAGGCTGCGCACACGACTTGGCAATCCGGGCCCGGGCGATTTCCGCATACTCCGGGTTGAGTTCCGCGCCGATGAAGCGACGGCCTTCTTGAACGCATACCAGTCCAGTCGTCCCCGCGCCCGCGAACGGGTCCAGCACTGTGCCGCTCTGTGGACATCCCGCAAGGATACAGGGACGAATCAAGTCTGGTGGATAGGTGGCGAAGTGTGCGCCCTTGTAGGGTCGGGTTGCGACGGTCCAGACGCTGCGGCGGTTGCGGGTGGCGGCGACGGGCTTGACGCCGTTTTCTGGGCGGTAGAACGCAGCCCGAGGCTCGGCGGCGTTGGTTTCTGGACGCCCACCGCGCGGCACGTCGCCACACCGCACCGAAGGCTCGGCAATGGCCTCCGCGTCGTAGTAGTACCGCGGCGACTTGGACAGCAGGAAGATGTACTCATGCGCCTTCGTGCAGCGGTCTGTCACGCTCTCGGGCATGGGGTTAGGCTTGTGCCAGATAATGTCCTGCCGCAGATACCAGCCATCCGCCTGAAGGGCGAACGCAACGCGCCACGGGATGCCGATGAGGTCTTTGTGTTTCAGACCAATGGCATGAGCGTTCCTCGTGGGATTGTAACCGTCGTGCCTATCTCGGTTAACTCGCGCGCCGTCCTCGGCCTTTCCGCCCTTACCGCCAGCCAATGTCTCGGCGGGCTGATGGGTGCCGCCCCGAGCGGCCGCATAGCTATCCCCCAGATTTAGCCACAGCGTCCCATCGTCCCGCAGCACCCTGCGCACCTCGCGGAACACATCCACCAACCGGGCAACATACGCCTCTGGGGAGTCCTCCAGCCCAATCTGCCCATCGTGGCCGTAGTCGCGTAGGCCGAAGTACGGGGGCGATGTGACGCAGCAATGGACGCTATCCGCATCCATACCCGCCATCACTTCCCTGCAATCACCCACCAACACCGACCAATCAGCCATATCCATCACAATTCTCCATACTCCATAATCGCAAATCTCAGTTCACTTCAGCACCACCCGTGCCAACACCAACAATGCAACCACGTAGACAACGTATTCCTACGCAACCCTCAAAACTACCCAAAAACACCCCCAAAAACACCCGTGAAACATCCAAAAAAGACTCCTGTTTCACGGCCAACATCCAAAACTTCTTCTTTTGGAAGTATTTTCCCAAAAAGATCCTTCATTTGGACCGGTTTTTAATCTCTACACGGCTTTTTCTCAAAAATCACCAGACCCATACAGCACAAGAGTCTCAGAAGAAAATATTAACCAACACAAAAACACCTCACTTTTCCCTTGCAACGAAACAAAACACCTCAGCTCTACGCGGGACAAGGGCTGAGGAACGGATTCCCGAAAGGGAAACGTACCGCAAGCACTTAGGACCGCGAAACAGAACCAACCAACCCACAGAACCAACTCCAACCCACCAACCAAACCACACAACACAGAAAGAAAACAACGATCTCCAAACACAGGAGAACAAAATAGACCAGGGGAACAAAA
>Ga0315909_10004192_pt1 | contig 17132 bp, 6 predicted proteins | sample LakEriMetagenome_11_FD_203527 | JGI IMG/M metagenome (GOLD analysis project Ga0315909, IMG submission 203527) | Freshwater fungal communities from buoy surface, Lake Erie, Ohio, United States - Buoy 2 MA125 | ecosystem: Environmental > Aquatic > Freshwater > Lake | place: USA: Lake Erie, Ohio...
GAAGCACCTGACGGCGTTCCTGGCTGGCATGTCGTCACCCCTGATGCGCTTCACGGGCCTGTTCGGCGTCACCATGCACTGTGCCTCGGCCGAGTCGGGTACTGGCAAGTCGCTGGCGCTGGACACCGCAGCCTCTATCTGGGGCCACCCGATCCACTACCGTACAGGCTCTGGCACATCAGCCGTGGCCATGCAGCAGCGCCTGGGACACCTGCGCAGCCTGCCGCTTGTCACCGACGAGATCACGACCAACAACCGCAACGACTTTGAGTGGTTCCCAGCCTTCCTCTTTAGTATGTCCGAGGGGCGCGGCAAAGAGAGGATGGAGTCGGGCACCAACCGCGAGCGGTTGAACCTGTCCACCTGGGCTGCGTTTGCGCTGATGTCATCGAACCGGCCAGCCGTGGACTACCTGACAAGCGTGCGGCAGCACTCATCTGAGGGCGAGTTGCGCCGCCTCATCGAGATTTCGATGGACGAGAAGCTGCACTGGGACGCCGCTGAGATCGAGATCATCAAGTCCTTGCAGCACAACTACGCCGTTGCTGGTGATGTGCTGAGCCGTTACTTCGTTAACAATCTGGACTACATCAGCAAGCTCGTGCCCAAGACCGTGGCGCAGATGTACAAGGAGTTTGACGCCCCCAACGATGAGCGGTTCTGGATGGCCGGTGCCGGGGTCATCGTCGCTGCTGGCATTCTGTGCAACAGCCAGCACACAGGGCTTGCCGACATCCCGCTGCAAGAGATCATCAAGGTGCTCAATGACACGTTCGTCAGCCAGCGCCAGAGCATCTTGAGCGGCAAGCGCACCGCCGAGGATGTGCTCAACGCCTACATTCAGGAGTACCAAGGCAAGTTTGTGGTGGTCAAGTTTGGCGAGAAGACCGGCGTCCTGGCGGCGTTCAGCGACGGCTCCATCGTTGGCAAGAACACCACACGCGCTGAGATCATGGGCCGCGTCGAGCACGGCGTCGGTGGTGGCGGCGTGGACTTCTACATCGAGGAGCGGCTGCTGCGGGCGTACTGCTCGGCCATGAGCTTTAGCTACAACACCTTCCGCGAGCAGATATCCAAACAGTTCATCACCAGCTTCATGCAGCGCAAGGACATGATGGCCAAGACGGACGGGCCGCCCATGCGGGTCAACGCCGTCAAGATCACACGACGCGCCGACGACATAGACGATGTCATCCTACAGCCGCTTGTTCCCGTGGCGATCCGTTGACCGTAAGCACGGGTTCTTTGTGCCCTGCCTGAACACAGAAGAAGTGCGGCAAGCAGGGCTCAAGGAAGCCCTGCGCTGCCGTGTCTTCGACGCCCAAGCCAGTACCCGCATCAGGAACGGCAGGCTTGGGGTGTGGTTCTACCGAGCTGCCTCAAAGGGAGAACGATAGCTGCACAGTCTTGTCGGCTACGTCCCTGATCTCTTTGGCCACCGCGATCTTGAGCTTGCGGATTTGATCGAGCTGCTTGCGCTTTTCTTCTGGTGACAGGTCCGACGCCTGGATGGCCCGCTCAGCCGCAACCAACTGGTTCATGTTGGACTTGAACTCCTTGGCCAGCTCTGCTTGTAGGAACTCGTTACCCCGGCGCTGCAGCAGCGCCTTGGCCTCGGCCATGCGGCCTTCTTCCACAAGCTTCTCGTAGGTACGCTCGACCTTCTGCGCGTCGTTCATGCGCTCGTACATGCTGTTGGTGATGCCACCTGCGTCGTTGGGCTGGAACGCCCCGCCCACAATCGGGTACTCCGACAACCGTTTGACGGCTTTCTCCGGGGATTCGCCGGGAGGCACGCCCACACTGAGCGCATGCAGGAACGCCAGCCCCATCGTGCCTGTGTAGCCGCGCACCAAGTTCTCAAAGATGATGGGTGATGTGCCCGTCATTTGGCCAATGAGCTTGGACATCTCGGCGGTGTTGTTGCGGAACTGCTCCTCGGGCAGCAACTCCTTCTCCCGCGCAGACAGGATATCGCGCCCTGTGTAGAACGACTTGCCAAGCCCCGCCTCGATGGCGGGCTTCATGGCCTGCGGGATGCCGTAGCTGGAGCCGCCAGGGATAGTCTGCAGAACGATCTGCTTGAACGCCTTGACCGCCTGCTCGCCGCCATGATCGTCAAGCATGGAGTTGACCAACGCCTCGGGCAGCGCCTTGAAGATGTAGCCAATCTCAAACGGGATGGGCACACGGATCGGCTCATCAATGCCAGGGATGCGCACAAACCACTTGCCGTACTTCTGGTCAGCCTCAGCGTTCTTGTACGCCTCGTCGTCCTGCATCATGATCGCGTAGACGATGGATGCCGCCGCCATCATGCCGCCTCGCTGCAACAGCTTCTGGCGAATCTTGAGCTTGTCGTTAAAAATCATCTGCCCCGTCATCGCCTTGTACAGCACGTTCAAGCCCTGAATCTGGGCGTTGAAGAACGGGATCAGCGCGTTGGCAATGTGGATGCTGGGGCTGGCACCGCGCTTGTTGAAGTTCATGGACTCCAGCGCCAGGAGCGTGGCCTCCATCTCCGACATGCCCTGCTCGATGTAGCTGTTGTACTGGGCCCGGCGAGTCAGGGAGTCCGCCGACATTGCCACTGCCTCGGCTTTGGCCAGCAGGTTCATCCAGCCGGGCTTGCCGTCCGCAATACCACGCAGGATCATGGCCATGTCGTCTGCGCCGCCAGTAAACTGCTGGCCCCCGGTGATGCCCCGGCGCTCCAGGGTTTCTGCAGCCGGTTTGCCAATCTGCCTGAGCGCACCCAACACAGGCGTGAAGTTGGCACCAGCGGCTATGGGCGCGGCCAAGGAGTCGCGGAACAACTGGTTGGCCATGTACATCGGGGACAGTGTCACACCCTTGCGCAGAAGCTGCGCTGGGATCGCCAGGGCCCGGAAGATGAACGGCATCTGTGTCGGGATGCCCTCCATGCCCTTTACCAGAATATCGGCTGGAACGCCAGTATCAAATTCCTTATTGCCGATTTTGACCTTCTCCGTGGCCAGCACGGCGTAGCGGTCCTCACCGTCCACCTTGAACTGAACAACGTCCGGGCCCTCTGCTTTGCGCACCAGCTTGGCGGCGCTCAGGTCCAGCAGCTCAAAGACCGCGTTCTTGGTGGCAAGGTTGCGCATGCCCATGTCGATGAGCATGTTGGTGTTTTGCACCGAGCTGGTCATGAAGTCCAAGATCGGCTGATCGCCACCAACAAGCTCTTGTAGGTAGGGCTGGGACTTGATGGAGCCGATCCTGATCGGCGCTTCGTTGCCAATCAAAAGCTCGGCCATGCCGTTGCGCTCTCGGTAGAACGGGATGTAGTCGTTCTCAGCCAGCAGACGCGTAGCAGTCCGTTTAGACAGCGCCCCGGTCTCCACAACGAAATTGATCAGATTGCGGTTGTACTCGTTGTACTCGCCGCGTGCCTTGTCGAATATAGCTTTGAGCTCGGGGTTGCCGTTGACCACGCTGAGCGCACTGTCCAGATCAGCGCGGGTGACACCCTCGCCAAAGTTGAGTGACTCAAACCCTTTGTTGTCGGCACGAATCCCGGCCATGTATGCAGTGAACAGGCGGTTGACAGCTTCGCCGTTGCCAACCATTGGGTTGGCGTCTTTGAGCGTCTCCACCACACCCTTGATGCTCGGCCCTTCCTGGGCCTCGATCACACGCTCGACCTTGCCGTCCTTGCGCGTCTTCTCCGCAATGACAGGCGCTCCGGTGCCCACGGCTTGCGACACCATGTTCATACGCTGGTCGTACATGCGCAGGTAGTAGATCATCTGCGAGCCTTGCAGCTCTGGCATGTACTTGCGCAGCCGCTCATACCCAGCGAAACGATCCACCAGTTGAGTCTCAAGGCCGAGGAATCCACCAGAGGCTGCACGCACACGCTCATTGACGCCGCGCTGCTTGGTTACAAACGGGTCAAGTTTCTTGCCTGCAGCTTCCATTTCCGGGGAGACGTATGTGGGCTCTATACTGAGCAACGGCCCACGCGTGCTCGTCGGAATTGGTGTTGAGCTGCCGTAGACTTGATCGACCGTTGTTTGCAGAACTTCTTCCGACAATGCCACAGCGTCAGCAAAAGCCGACTGCGCAGCTTGGGACGGCATATCAAAGAACTTTGACAAAAGCTCAATGAACCTTGTAAAGACGTTCTTGCGCGGCGCGTTTGACGGCACTTGGGTGAGCAGCTTTTGAAAACCACGATCTGAATACAGCTCAGCCAAAAACTCGTCGTTGTCTGTGAGTCCGTAAATTTCTTCAGGCTTTTGTGCCTGCAGCTCCATCCGTTTCTGCCGGAAGTACACACGCCCCTCCGGTGTTTTGAGCCAGTCTTTCACGCGGTTACGAAGTTCTGTGACGCGCTGGTCAAGCTCCTTGTTTACGTCCAACCCATAAAAAGTGGCTGCGTGCATCAACTCGTGCAGCAGCGTTTTGTTCGTGCTTGTGCGTCCGTGAGATACGACGACCGTATTGTCTGTGTGGCTAAACACCCCGCGTGCTGCACGTTGACCCGCAGTGAGCGTTCCGTTAAGCGCATACACCCGTCCTTGCCCACCTCTTGCCGCAGGAGCTTTATCAAAGACCTCAGCAAGTCGTTCAAATAGCGCCCGAACCATCGGGGATGTGGTTCTACGTGCGCCGTACCTTGCCGCCTCGGCAAACGTCATGCCGTTGTACTCAGCGTCGTCAGCAACGCCTTGAGCTTTGTAGCGCGTAGCTAACGCTTCTGCGGTCTGCTCTGGTGTGTCATTTAAGAAGCGACTGCTTATAGGCCGTGTCGTAGTGCGCTTTGCAACCGGCGCAGTAGTGCGAGGTGCTTGTGGTGCTTCAACTTTTGACATGTCGAGCGCGTTCAGCTCACGCAAATACTCACGAAACTTTTCAGGCTGCGAGCTGGACGCGGCCATCCGTGCGTACTTTTCGCGCAGTGCGGCTGCTACCGTTGCAAGATTTCTTGGCCCCGGCACTTTTCCGTACGCCTCAAAATCTTGACTGAGCTGCTTAAGCACCTGCGCTTTAGTGGCGTCTTTTGGCGGCAGGTCTTGCCACATGACGCCGTCATAAGCAAGTTGGTAGTTGGCTCTTGCAAGAGATAGTAGTCCCGGCTCTTCGTCCCCCAGCCGAGCAGCAGTTCTGCCCTCAAAGAGACCGCCAAGATCATCTGACGACACAAACGCATCAGGGTCCAACAATCCCCGCGCTCTTCCTGGCGCTCTGCCTTCCCGCTCAGAAGCCAACGCCTCTGATGCCGCTTCAAGCGTCTTGCGATAGCCTGTGCGGAAACCTTTTGCTGCCGCTTGTTTGGCAGTAGTGGGCACAGTGGCTGGCTTAGGCTCTCGCGCAGGGCGGCCTTCTTTAAGCGCCTCAATCCGTGCTTCCTCAATCTGCAATTTCTGCAGCGCATCAAGCTTGAGCGTGTACTGCGCTTTGAGGTTGCGCGAAACGCCTTCTTGCGACAGCAAAGTTACAAGCTGCTCCGTATCCATTGGGCCGTCGTAGCGAGCCGCGTCCAGCGTCAACTCAACCACCCGGTTCTCCGCCTCATCAATCTGCGCTTGTTTAATGGCGTCGCGCTGCGCTTTTTCTTGCTCCCGCTGGTACTCACGCGACAGCTCGTCCAGCTCTTTCTCCCTGGCAACTTGTTCTACGGTCTTGATGGGCTCCACACGCCCTTCAACACGTTTGATGCCACCCAGCTCTCTGAGCTTGTTCATGCGCTCGTACAGCGGGGTCTCTTGCTTCTTCATGGACGCAAGCTGGTTATCAAACGCGGCTTTCATGGCCTCCGCGTTTGCCACTTGTGCGTTGGCTGTTTTGATTTCAGCTTCGGCTTGCGACGCGGCAAACGGGTATGCGCCGGGTTTGTCCAGTACGTTATCGCCTTTGAGCGCCGCCAACCGCTTTTCTGCATCCACCGCAAGTTTGCGGTGGTACTGCACGTTCTTGCTCAACATGGCCTGCGCCGCAAGCTGTGCGCCACTCAGTGACTCCAGGCGTGCTTCGTACAAGTCCGCCAGTTGGGCTGCTTCCTGCTTGATACGCTGCTCAAGGTCTTGGATGACGCCTTGCTTTTCTTCGTATCTAAACAGCTCGTATGTAGCAAGCTGCGTGCGATCTTGCAACCTACCGGGCACCGCCAAAATTTCGTCAAATTTTTTCTTGTATCGCTCCAAATCTTTCTTGGCCGTAGCAAGGTCTTTTTCTGCCTTGGTCAGCGCCTGTTCAGTGCGAGCAATCTCAGGGTCCAAGACCTCTTCCAGCACAGCCTCAATCTCAACGCGGGCGGCGTCCATCGCATGCTTGACGGTGGCTGCAAACTTGTCTCGCCGTTGTCGCGCTTTGTCACTGGCAGCCGCCAGCTGTTTTTGTGCAGGCGTTAGGATCGGACTGCCCTTCATTGCTTGCTGCAACGCATCAATAGTGCGCTTGTACGGGGACAGGCGTTCTTGCAACGCTTTGGCCGCTTCGCGTGTCTGCTTGTTGGAGTCGAGCATAAACTTGGTCAGGCTGTTCTCGACGGCGTCCAAAGTGCCTTGCTCCGCCAGCAGCGACATCGCTTGTTTAAGTTTGGCGTCGTACTCCGGGCGTGCCTTTTCTCGGAATTTGCTCAGCAGCGCATCTGCCCGCACTTGTTCTTGCGGGGTGAGTTTTTGTTTTTGTATGTACTTGTTGACGAGCGTGCGGTCTTCCGGGGTATCGGCAATGTCCGGAAACTCTACAAACGAACGCGCAATCTCCGCGTCGGTCCACTTGGTTTGGTCTTTCCAAAAGAACTCTGTACGGTTTTCAAGCTTGTCAATTTCACCGCTCAGACGTTCAACGGCAGCAATACGCGCTTTGTCGATCCGCCTGCGCCTTTCCTGTTTGCTCTTAAGCCGCGCTGCGGTAGCCCGAGCTTTGGTCAAAGCCGCCCACACAGGTTTGATGCGCGGCGAGTTGGCAAAATTCTTCGGGCTCATGCGGATGTAGCCAAGGTCATCCGCAATCTGGCGCTTCTTGATATCCTTAATAGGTTCGCTGCGGCCCTTACCTTCATACGCAGGCTCAGTTTCAGGGCCTTCAAACGCCAGATCAAGCGACTTCTGGCCAGCAATACGCTGCTCTTCCGCAGTGGGCTGGCTTGCGCGTAGCGCGTCTTCCAGCGCCTGCACATCAATTTGTTTAACCTGCAGCTTGTTGTTGATGGCATCTACCAACGCCTCGGTCTTGTCCAAGATGTCGCGTGTGGCTTTGCCGGAGTCAAGGACATCCGCAGCCTTGTTCAATGCGTTGCGAGCGGCTGGGCGCATAGGGCCCATCTTTGCCATCTTGTTTCGCACAAACTCCGTACGACGGCGCAGTTCTCCACCCAACGTCTCGGCGGTTTCTCCGCGAGCCTCAGCAACTTTGGCTGCTTCGGTCTCTGGGTACTGCCGTTTGAGGAACTCGCCTTCGACACGAGTACCTTTGGGCTCCGGCACAGCAAACAGAGCACGGCGCACAGCATCGAGTCGCGCTTTAAAGTGACTAATTTCTGCGGGGCTGATGCCTTGTTGACCGGGCGCTACAAGACGGCGCTCAGTGACAGCGGGCTTGACAATCTTGGTGCCGCGCATCTGCGCAGGCTGCACAACAACTTCTTCATACTCCGGGCGTTTGGGCTTCGTCTTTGTCCGCTCTGCCCAGGTGTTGATAGTGTCAAACAACTTTGTGGCAGCTTTAACGGCCTCATCCTGAGTCAGTGCGGCTTTGCCTTCAGCGCGGCGGTGCAGCGCCGCTTCTTGCAACGATGCTGAAATAAACTGCGCCCGTGCTTCAGCGACGCGGCGTTCAATGCCTTCAATAGTGTTGGATGCAAGCTTGGCATCGCGCCCTTGCAAGGTCAAGCCTGTGCGCAGGTTGTCCGTTAGATCCGCAATTTTTGCGGCGGCGTCGTTTTGCTGATTGCGCAAACGAACAAACTCTTTGGTGTACTCATCCCCAAACTGACCGAGACGGTTTAGCTCGGCAGCACTACTGGCAATTTTTTGCTCTGCTTCAGCCCGCGCCTGTGGGTTTTTTGTAAGTTTTGCCGCGCCTACGTCTGCAGCGTCGGCTTGCTGCATCAACCCCTCAACACGCTGGCGCAGTTTGGCTGCGTCCGAAACGGGCATTACCTCTGGTTTAACAGCCACAACAGGCTGCCGGTTAAACGCCTTCTCAAAAATCGGGTCAAGGTACTCAAACGTGGGCTCAACGTACCCCTGACCTTCTTGGACTTTCTGTTGGTAGAACTCACCAAGCTCTTGAGCAGCGGTGTCGGGCGTTTCTGCTGTGGGGGCTTGCGCTCGGATGTCCGCCGCACGCTGCGTCATTTCGTCACGCATGGCCGCCGAACGCTGCTTCTCAACTTCTTTTAACCGTAAGTTGATGCCGCCAAGAAGGGCGCGGTTATCGGCGGGTTTGAGGAAATCAAGCTGCACTTGCTCGGCCACTGCTTGCCGCGCCATCTCCGGGTTCTGCATGGCAAAGTCAGCCAACTCTCCCAGACCGACCGCACCCATGCTTCGCGCACCCTGCATTTGCTGGGTAAGATACTGCGCTGCGGGTGTAAGTGTTTCCTGCTCTTGTCCGCCAACAGGCACTTCTCTGATTTGCCCAAACTCATCAATGATGGTTTTGGTAGGCGCTGCCGCAACAGGCTGCACCTGCATCCCGGCCTGCTCCAGAAAGAAATCTTCTGGGGACATGGCGTCAAGCCGCGCCTTTGCTGCCTGCTGTGCCACCACGCCCTTGAGCGTGTTGTACTCTTTGGCGTCGTCTTTGAGTGCGTCGCGCATCTTATTGAGCGCTTTTTTCTGCTCCTCGTACGCTTGCCGGACATCGGGGGTGGCATCATTGCCGGGATTTTTCAATGCCGCACGGGCTTGAACAAAGGCATCTCTGCGGGTCTCATAGTCCGCAACAAACTGCTGTGCGTAGGCGGGGTCGGCTTTGCGTGCTTCTTCAGCAGCGCGGGCGGCTTCTGCCTCCGCACGGGCCTGGGCAATCTCGTCGGTTGTGCCTGCTTTTGAGGCGCGTCGTCCCAGCGCCAAGTCCAACAACCCCTGCGCCATAGCGCCCACAGCACCACCGTACGCAGCAGACTCGCCCACCTGCTCGATGATGGCCTGTTCAGGTTTGTAGATGCCCTTGGCGATCAGGTTCTGGGCAATCTGTGCTGCGGCTTCCTGCGCCGCCTCCTCCCCGCCTGCTGCCGCAATGCGTTTGATCTGGGCAGCAGCCCCCGCTTTGATGGGATCGCTCAAACGTCCCAGGATGCGCAGGGGCGCAAACATCTCGGAGACGCCCACCACAGCGCCCAGCGCAGTGGCTGTGCCACGCTGATCAGCAGTGGCGCTGTCTTCTTCAGCCCTTGTCCGGGCTTCACCCGCTCCAGCACCCGTACCGAGCGCGGCCATGCCTGCGCGACCTGCCAGACCCAACGGGCCCAGAGCAAGGAAAGGCCCAATCGAGCCTGCGGCTTCACCGAATTTGCGGGGGATCGTCTCTTCGTAACCGGGGGCAGCAGCAAACGGTGCTTTGGCAGCACCGGCAATCTCCGCAATCCGCTTGCGGGCGCTCTCTTCCATGTCCTGGGGCAACAGCGAAGATGCGCCAACTGCCGCGCTTTCTACCAGCCCTACAGCGCCGGGAGCCAACCCCTTGAAGAACTCACGGACATTGCCGCCAAACGTGGTCTCAGGCTTGGCCGCCGGTTTGGCACCGAAAGCTTCTGGATACATCCGCTGGGCCCGAAGCCAAGCGTCTTGCGGCGACTCCCCCGCCCTGATAGTTACAGAAGTCCCGTCGGGTAGAGGCAGATATTGCGCCATGATGCATCCAAATTGTGCGGCTACGAGATTTCCGCCTGTGCAGGCCGATCTGCACAGGCGTTGGGAAAATTCTACGCGTTATGGGCGCGCACCGCCAGCCCCCGGCGCACTCTGCGCAGCAGGCACAGTAAGCAGTTGGAGTTGTGCGCGGATTATTTGCGCCAACGCGGGGTCTGTTTGTTCCAAAATCTTTAGCTTCGTCGGATTCTTTGCATACTCAGAAACTATAGACGCCATTGTGCGCCCTTCCGCAGTTTCTCCGCGTTGCGCTGCCGCAATTCGCGCTGCACGTAGCGTAGCGTCTGTTGTCATCCCTGTGCGTTTGGTGGCCTCAGTTTGTTCAAACTGCGAAATGTCTCTGCGGTTTTGCGCTTCATACTGCGCAATGTCTTTGCGGTTTTGAACTTCAAGCTGCGCAACACCCACTTTAATCTGGTTGTCCACCATCTTCATGGCAACCTCGCGGTTCACGCCGTACATCTGCATGTTGGATTTGATCATGTCCTCGCGGGCGCTGATACCGGCATTTTTTACGTCGCTGCGGACTTTGAGCAACTCGCGGGCAGACAGCTCGCCGCGCTGCGCCTCGGCTTCCTCCAAACGATCCCGTGCGTCGGAGAGCTTTTCTTGTGCACTGCGCAGCCGCTCCAGCCCCGATGCGTACTGTTTGGTTCCAACCTTGATACTCTCACCAAGTGCGACACCAAGCCCACCGGGCGTGGACATCATGGTGGCCCCAGCTTGCAAAAGTGCCAACCCGATGCCTTGATCTTCCATCTTACCGAGCTCGGCTTCCCGAGTGTCAAGACGCTCTCTGCGGCCTTTGAAGATGTCATCAAATCGTTTCTGAATGGCTTCGACCCCTGCGGCTTCTTCTTCCTTGGCTTTAACACGTTCCCTGCCAAGCGCCTCAACGTCCTTGGCAAACGGGTTGGGCTGCGCTGCTGCGGTTTCTAGCGCCTTTTTGGTCATTTCGCTAACGTCAAGACTTGGAAGCCCGGCAGTAGGTGCAACGGGTGCAGCCGCAGCAAGAGTGGCAGGAGCGGCAGGAACGACCGCCGCTGCGGCGGCGGGAGGTGTACCAGCGCCCAGGTTCCGACGCCCAGCCGTGTTTTGACGCGGTCCGCCAGCACCCGCATTGGGAGCGGCGGCGGCAGGCGCACCAGAGGCCGTGGCGGGAGCAGCACCGGCAGGAGCAGCCGTGGGGGGAGCAGTGGCAGCAGCTTCCCTTCCTGCGGGCGAAGATGCACCGCCAGCCATTGCTAAGTTTACGTCTGCCGTACCAAACTTGCGCAACCGATCTTCCCTCGACATGGCGGAAATAGCTCTCCGACGGCGGTCTTCATCAAACGTAAGCTGTGCAGCCGTGCCCTCTCCAAGGTCAAACTCACCCCGTGGGTCTGCTGTGTACCCCTGATCTCGCATCTCTTGCATTTGATCTACCAGTGCAGCCGCCCCAAGTAGAGGAAGCCCCGCAATATCAAAAGCTATCCCTCCACTCAATACTCTTGGAAGAGGTTTACCCCCTAAAAATCTCCGGTACCAACCTTCTGGATTTGATGCAGCAGGCGCTGCCCCAGCAGGAGCCGCCGCAGCAGGAGCTGCCCCAGGCGCTGCCCCGGCGGGTGGTACAAACGGTCCTTGCACTGCTGTACGAAACGCTGCTTCAATTGCCGCCTTCTGTGCTGGCGTTCCGTTTGCATACGCCGAAACTTGGCCAGTATTTTTCAAAAAAGTAGAAAACGCCGAGCGCAACTGGCCACCACTTTGATACCGCTCAACCGGGCCGCCCTCGTCAAACGCGACGATGCCGCCGTCGGCAAACTCCATGTCACCTGCGGGGAGTTGTGCGATGCCGATGTCCTCGGGCATGGGGGCGGCCATGCTTTGTATCGCTTGGTCAACAACCTTGGGTTGCTCAGGGGCGTTGGTCTGAGCGCCTTCTCGCATCTGCTTACGGCGGTTGGACTCCGACAAGGCCAACGACAAGATGTACGGGTCGTTCTTGTGCATCTGCGCATACTGCTGCAGCGCCTGATCGGGCAGCCGTGCAAGCTGCGAAGTGATCTGTTGGACGTTAATCATCTCAAGCTCCCAACTTCATCAGAGCCAGATCGGCCAGACCGGCGGGCATGTCTTCGATCTCACCGCCTTCGGCAAATCTGCGACCGCCTAGCAGGTATGCGCCGCCTAGTGCAGTGCCAGCGCCCAATAGCTGGGACCCCAGACTTGGCGGTGCTTGATACATGGACTGCACAGTGCCCATCGGCGTGCCGCGCAAGATGTTGGACATGAACTCCAACTGCTGGTACGGGTACTTCTGCTGTTCGAGGAAGTCTTGGTAGCCTTGGCCAAGGCGCTGCTGCTCTAGGCCCTGCCGCATACCGCCATACTGCATCTGGAGACCCTGAGCCATACGGGCCTGTTCCGTGCCCTGCTCAAATGCTCGCTGCGACCCCATAGCTTGGATGTCGCCCATCTGGCGCATGAGGTTGCGGTTGTCTTCTGCCCGCTGGATACCCTCACGATACCCGCCAAACGCTCCCGCACCCGTGGCCCTTGCCTGCTGCTGCGCACCAAGAATACCGGCGCTGCGCATGGCTTCACGCTTTTGAACGTCCACCACGTTCTGCATGTAGGGCGACATGTAGCCCTGAACCTGTTTGCCAAACTCCTCTGGGCTTGCGGCAGTGCGCATGGCCTGCTCTTGCATGGGATCAAACCCGGCAATACGTTCACCCTTGTACTGCTGGTACGGGTTTTGGTTGATGTCTGTCAGGGCCTGCGCTTTGCCAAGCGTTTCTTTGGCATATGGCTTGGCCCACTCTGGCAAATCAGAAATTTGTGTTTGAGAAGCTGGAGCGCCACCACCACCGCCACTGCTGCCGCCGCCGTAAATAATGCGGCCACCTTCTTTGCGGGTAACGCATTCGCCAAGGGGCTCACCAAAGGCTTCAAGTTGTCTGCGAGAGTAGTTCATATCTTTACCCCAACAATCCGATACTTTTCTTCAAGGCCGTAACGATGCCACAGTCTGGCCGCTGATTCCCGTGCTGCACCTTCAATACAGGTTGCACCCAGCAGACGCAGCAAACTTTTTAGTTGCTCAAATGTTTCGTCGCTGGTAATCAACTTGCCGCCCATCAGAGTAATAAACGCCACCCTGTCATGCGGCCTGCTTGAGAAAGACACCGCCGCCGCACCCTGCACGCCCTCATCGTTTACTGCAACGATCAATATCCACTGACCCGTTACCAGCAAAACTTTGACCGACTCCAACGTGTAATCGTCTTTGGCATGCTCAAGCGCCGAAGCCATGTACCCCTCTACAAGAGGCCACACTTGATGAATATGCCCGACATCGACGCGCTGGATGTTCATGCTGGCAGGTACTTCTCAGAGCGAGTGTTCTGGGCCACTTTGCCTTTGCCGGTGGTTTTTCCTCGAGCCCGTTGCACACGGTCCATCATGGCGTAGAGCTTACGCGCACCAGCCTCGGTCGAGCCGTTACCCAGTTCAGAGACGATGCGGGCCGGGATCACAAACTCACCGTCTGCAAGACGAGCAGGGCGCTTGCGCCCAATCACTGCCGGGATAGAGTCAGACACACCGTCACCGGGGCCGCGCAGCAGCCTGCCGCCGTCAGAGTAGTCGCCAAGGTGGGAGTACCCGCCACCAGCCAGGGCTGCAAGACCGCCGACTCGTTTACGCAGCAACCCGCCATCAGCTTCGCCTGGGCCAGCATCGCTTGCGCCAACTCCCACGCCAGCATCGGCCGCCCCGACCCCAACGCCAGCATCGGCCGCTCCAACTCCAACGCCAGCATCACCGAGGCCCAGCCCCATCGCACCGATTGCTCCAGTGTCTGCCCCAGCGGCACCCATGTCAAAACCGCCCAAAGAAGTAGAGTCGGCGTTTCCAAAAGCGTTAGCGATACCTGCTTCATTTGCCGCGCTTAAAACGGCGGCGCTAAGTCCTGGCCCTGCTGCATCAACCAAATCACCACCCGCGCCGCCAGAATCCATTGTGCGGTCAGAGCCCATCCCAGTAGCTGTTGTTGGTTTTGGAGGCTCAACCTTTTTATATGACTGCGTCAGCGGGTCATAGGTGTATTTGTTGTCATCGGTACTGCCGCCCGTACCGCGATCAAGAAGACCACCCCCGGCGGCCAGACGGGTGTATTGAGGCCGGAAATATGCATACTCCCCGCGATAGTCCGCCGGATATCCCGCCATAGGATTTTCAACACGACCAGGGTTGTAAGCAAAGCGCATCTGCTCCCGATCCACCGGGGCCGGTGCGCTGTCCTCTTCCTCACCAAGCAGCAAAGGCAGCCCTGCCGCAGCGCCATACTTAAACAACCCCTTGCCGCCGCCAACCCCGGCCTCGGACATGAACGCTTCGCGCCCACCGGCTTCGGTAAGATTTGTCAGTCCGCGTCCCATCCGAGACAGGTTTTGGCCAAAGGCCGAGGGCGGCGTCGTTGTTGGCGCAGCGACTGGCGTAGAAAAAGGCATGCGGGGGGTGCCCATCGCTTCCACATGGGAGCCTATATCGAGTGCGGGGGATTGACTGAAAAACTCAGGCATTGGCGTAACCGCGCTGCCAGCGCCCGTAACTCCTGGCATAACGCCCGTTCCGGCGGCTTGCGCTGCACCAGCACCAGCGGCTCCAGCCCCACCAGCGGCCCCAGCACCAGCAGCCCCAGCACCGCCAGCAGCCATCAAACCGCCTGCAAGACCGGCACCACCATACGCACCAAGACCGGCCATCAAGCCCTTACCCAGATCGCCTGTACGAGCCGTTTGTAGTGCCCCGACCCCAAGGCCGATGGTTGCGGGCATGCCCAACCCAAAGAGCCCGGTCATCGCGGGGGCAGCCGCACCGCCCGTAAGGGCCATCGCCCCAACCCCCAGGATCATTGGCAGCATGTTGTCCAAGAACCCAGCCTCAGGCAAGCCGGTCTCAGGGTTAATACTTAGAGACCCGCCGTGGGCCATCGCCAGCGCCTGAAGCCCTGCGACTTCGCGTGGGCTCATGTGGACAAGCTGTTTGTCGGGTCCGCGCCCCTGCGCGGCTAAGTGCTGGGCGGCATGCTGTAGGCTCATTGTTGCCTCACGGAAAAGGGGTTGATCAAGTCTATCATGGAGGGTTTATTTGTTCAATTACCGGCTGATCTCTTCCCAGTCCATAGAACCAAACACTTGGTCCCCGTTGGATGCAGAGGTGCAGGCCAGCGTCAACTCATAAGCGGTCGGGGTAAAGGGGTCACGCTCAAGTTGAGAAGCAAACAGCGCCTCTTTCAAAATGTCCACGCTGTTGGACCCTTGGTTTGAGCCTTGGAAAAAGCCCGTTGCCAAGATGCGTCCGGTGCCGACAGTAAACGCTGTGCCGGTGATGTTGTACTCAACCCCTGAGTTCGTTCCGGCACTGACCCAGGTGCCCCCGGTCGTGGTGCCAGACGCTACAACTTCCCATTTGTAATTGGCGTTGTTGGTGATACCCAAGATCGACACCGCCGTCAAAATGGCGATGGCATCCAGGCGAGTTGTCTTCAATCGAAGAGAGACGACAGGGTAAAACGTACCGGCAGTGGTCAGCGTTCTTGGGCTTGTGATTAAGTTCCCGGCTGATAGCTGTGCGCCGCGCAGTTCATATCCACCCTCAGAGATTACCGTCGAGCACACCTGTTTAAGCGTACTGGCCCCGGTCGTTGCAGCCACGTTGGTCATCTCGTACCGCAGTGGGAGTGATGCGGTGGTGATGTAGGTGGTGTTGACCAGATTGGCGTGGTCAAAGTTGTGGCACGGGACAAATACACCGTTGATGATGAAGCCGGTACGAACAGTACCAAGGCCCAGCCACTCAACGTCGAGGTACAGAATCTGCGCCTTGGAGGAGTCCAGCGTCAAACCAGACGGCCCCGTACCATCCATCGGGTCCTGGTTCCAATCGGCCTGCGCCACGCGGGTGTTGACCACCGCTCCCGTCACGCTGCTGCGCTCGACCATGTAGTTGACCGAGCCTTCACGCTCGAAGTAAATGCCGTTGGCAGCACCGTAGTAGCCAGCCCGCTGGCGAAGCCCGGTTTTGGCTTCCCCAAACACAAACGTGTTCATCACCAACAGGCTCTTACCCGGCTGGTAGGAAAAGACTTTGATGGTCTCGCGGATGATCTGATCCCCGCTGGCCGAGCCAACCGTCATGTTGATCAAACCCTCGTCCGCACTGAACGTGGCCGCTGCGGTGCCGGTGATGCTGTTGACCCACAGATTGTTGTCGGCGTAGCGGTGGGATGAGTCAAACAAGGTCAGGGGGTTGCTGACCCGCAGCCGCCCAAAGGCGTCAAGGTTGGTGCCACTAATTGATACCGGGACTGTTTCCATAGAAGCCACCAATTGACCCAAAATGCCATCGAGTCGGTTGAAGTACAGGCGAAGAACATCCGCGAATTGATCGTGATACCGCTTCTCGTAGTCGTTTGGCGCGTCTGGCAGCCTGGGTGCGGCAACCCGATTTAATTCGTAGGTGGAGGTAACGATGAACGTCATTACGTGTTGCCCCTGCGGCCATCGGGTTTGATGTCAATACGCGGAGCGCCAAGCTGCCACTGCACCCCAAGATTGGCAGACTCGACCTTGAACTCCATCTGCCGACCACGAACCCGGATCAGCACCTGCCCGGTAAATTGCTCGACCGGAACCGATGCGCTGCGCACCACGGGGGCGTTGTTTGTGCCGCCGACAGATTCAGGGTTGTTAAAGCCCGAGCCAGAGTTTTGCAGCGGCTTGAGCGTCATGGTCACCTGCGGATTTGCAGCAGACGAACCCCTGAACGTGATGTCAGGCAGCAGCCTCCAGATGAACCCGAAAGCATGGCCATCACCAATATCAAACTGCGACGAGGTGATGTAGGCGTTGATAGGGGCCGGGGTGCCAGAGACGTTGTCGTCAACACCAAACTCATGGAAGACCAAATTGTTGGAGTACGTGGCAGCAATCGGATAGTTGTTCAGGCTGGAGTCATTCCAAGCCGTGCGGCCCATCGAGCCATAGAACCACACATCCTCTTGGTAGTTGTAAATGACGTACTTGTCCACCACCGTTGAGTTGGCAGAGCAATAGAACCACCAGATTTCGTTGAAGCCCTCGTTCGTGCCACAGCAGATTTGATCCGTCTGGTCGAGGTTGATGTCCTGATAGATGTACTGCCGCAGGTCACAGCGCAGGGTCAACACCCGGCCATCGTAGCGGTAGAACTTGTCAATACCCATCCAGTAGATGACACCCGAGGCAATGA
>Ga0315909_10004194_pt1 | contig 17125 bp, 12 predicted proteins | sample LakEriMetagenome_11_FD_203527 | JGI IMG/M metagenome (GOLD analysis project Ga0315909, IMG submission 203527) | Freshwater fungal communities from buoy surface, Lake Erie, Ohio, United States - Buoy 2 MA125 | ecosystem: Environmental > Aquatic > Freshwater > Lake | place: USA: Lake Erie, Ohio...
ACACTTGGCGAACGGTGCACTTCGCGACTTGCGTTGAGAACCGAGACCTGAGTTGCTGGTGACATGTCATTATTTGCCAGCAGATCCATGGCCTGATTCGCGAGTAAACGAGCGGCTGACGCATTGGTTGACCAAGCCCACGCCGAGCGCGAACTGGCCTCTGACATTTCGATGCCTGCTGTTCGAAAAGCATCACTCAATGGGCGGTGCGCATCAGTGACTGCAGTCGGAGTGGACAACACAACCTGCGCAGATCGAGCCAACAGGCGCGTACGAAGTTCGGGTGGAACTTCATTCATGTTCAGGCTCTCAAGAAGTGAACCGTAGGCCAAGGTGTCTGGAATGAATTCGGCGAGGGTTGCCATCACCAACAATGCATGGGCTTGCTCGATGTGCAGGTTCGCGGCGCATGCATGTGAAGCGGCGGTTTGTGCCATGCTCCAACCAACTTCGCGTTGCCCATTGCTGAGGTGCTGCTGCGCCAAAACCAACGCGGCCCGTATCGCTTCTTGCGAGCCGTCGTCGGTGTTCTTCATGACGTACTCGGCAGCGCGCATCGGAAGATTGAGGGACTCGCTTGACCAGACATCGCCGATCGTTGCAATCGCCAGTCGGCGGGCTACATCGGGGAAGTCTTCGAGGAATCTGGAATCGCACAAGTTGAAGGCTTCGGCGTAACGACCGCCACGTTCAAGAAATTGAATCACTGATGATCGAAGATGAGAATCCTGTCCTTCATCAAACTCGGCCGCACATGTTGAATACAGAGGATGTACGAACTCAACGATTCGTGAGTGGCGACGAGTAATCAAGACCGCGGCTTCGGCTATTGAAACATTGTCTCGCGTCTCTTTCGGTGACAGCCCGAGGGATTCGGTGACCATGATGAGATCATCAATGGTTCCGATGCCACCTAAGAGTGACAAGCAGACCAACACCCGAATATCCATCGGAGTCGTGCGGATTCGCTCTTCAATAACGCGGTTGACTTCGGGCGGTGCAAAACGGGGGATTGGTGTTGACGAGAGTTTTGATAATCGCAGGTACTCAAGAGTGAAGAGCGGGTTGCCTCCGGCCAGACGATTGATCTCGCGCACATACGCATCGTCATGTGCAATGTCGTCAACGGTTCGGGCCAATTCGATCGAGTCTGATTCGCTGAGGCCTTCAAGATTCACACACGTGCACGAGCGACTGATCGAGCGCAGCGAATGAGAAACAGGAAGTTCGCTTGCGGCGGCGCCAGTGCGCATCGCTCCGACGAAGCTGATGCCGAGGCCAAGCATGTGCTCAATTGACTTCGAGACAATCGCCAACGATGACTCGTCTAGCCATTGCAGGTCGTCGATGATAAAGAGCGCCGGACGTCGAGCAAGCAGCGCAAGGTAATCGTTGAATTCTGCGAAGTGGGCGCGGGGATCTGTTGCTTTGGCAGTCAAGTAAACCGCGGGCGAATCGGTCAGCCGAGGTAACTGAGAGAGGCTCAGGTACGGTTCGAAAGAGTCGGTGACATGACCAACGATCTGCACGACCGACACGTCTGCTGTACGTGCTTCGCTGGCGAGACCCCGCAGCAAGTGCGATTTGCCCATGCCAGGTTCGCCCTCAATCAGGATTGCTGTACCTCGACGATTCGCGGCATCATCGAGAGCCTGCCGAAGGAAATCACGTTCGGCAGTTCGGCCGACGGTGATGCCTGGACGTCCGTACATGGGCATACCGTCATGCTAGAGGTGGTCGTACATTGTCGCCAGAAGTCAGCGAATTCGATGATCACCAAACCCACTGCACCTAGCCAATCCGCCGTGCTTCTGGTGAGGATTTTTACTCATAATGAGTAAAAATCCTCACCAGGAACTTGTCGACATTCAGCGAACGACGATGAGAGAGCGGCGACGGATGACGGCCACAAAGGCGCCACCGACCAGCAGCCACAACGCGACCACCAACGGCTTCGAAACATCCGAGCCCGTTGCTGGCAGGGCGCCGATGGACACCTTCAGGCCCAAAGAGGACTGCACTGTCGGACTGGCCACCACGAGAGTGTGGTTACCCAGTCCGACGTTTGTCGGCAATGCAGCCTGACCCTGGATGGTGCCGTTCGCTGCCACGGTGTAGGAGCCAATCAGTGTGGGGGTCGACATCACGACGAACTCCACGGTCTCGCCCGGAGTGAGGCCCGATGCCAACACACCTACCTGGCCGTTGCCCAACACCTCGATGAGAGCACCTGGCAACACATCGGTCACCGATCCGTCCTGGTTCAACGCGGCGAACAACGTCGACTTGTTGCCCGCTTCCACCAACACCGTGTTTTCGATGGGTACCGGCACCGTCAACAAGCCCGTCAGGTTTGCGCCCGTCGGCGTGTCCACCACGGTCAAGCCACTGTTGCCACCAGCCGACTGATTCAACTGGCTCACCAGATCGTCGGCGGCCGTCTGCAACGACTGCACTTGGGCCGGGCTGCGATCCTCGGGATCGACTTGAGCCGCCGGCAAATCGGCGGGTGTCTCGACCTCCGGTGTCACCGGCTGACCATTAACTAGTGCGGTCGCCGAACCCGGCTGCTGAGTGAGCGTCGCCTGGTTCGACGAGTTCACCAAGGTCGGTGCGGCCACCGGTGCTGTCGTGGACGGTGCTGTCGTGGACGGTGCTGTCGTGGACGGTGCTGTCGTGGACGGTGCTGTCGTGGACGGTGCTGTCGTGGACGGTGCTGTCGTGGACGGTGCTGTCGTGGACGGTGCTGTCGTTACCGGAGCCGAGACCCCCGAGATGGTGAACTTGAAGCCCATAGGAACGTTTGCCGACATCTCGTACTTGTTTCCGAAGGCGAAGAACGAGCCCCCCATGTTGAAGATACCTTGGAAGGTTTCGACGACACAGGTGCCAGAAGCTAACGTTGCTCCTGTTGACGGAAGGCTGGCCGAAATTACTCCGGCTGGATCCATCAGCACAAAAAATCCAATCGGCCCACTCATGCCAAAAGAGCTCCCAGAAACTACGAACGAGCCATCGGGGAGCGGAGCGAGGCCAAATACCCCAGCGCTTTCCGACTCAAAGATCGTTGAGACGCCAGCGGTGGCATAGGTTGAGTCGAGCACGCCCGTCGTCCTGTCATATCGGGCAACGGTCGCCTTGCTGGCTGGAGGTCCATTCATTCCACCACCGCTGAGATTCTCGCTCATCAGAAGATACATGTGGGTTCCAGCAAATGTCGCGTCACGAATGTCGCCGTTCAGGGTCAGGACTCCGTTACTGCCAAAACCACTGGCCAAAATTCCATTCGCGTCGAATTTCGTCATCGTCGATGTGCCCGAAAGATAGTCGTATGACCCGCTATACAACGCGGTCGAATCGGACCACAAATTTCCAGGCTGCACCGTCAGTTCCCCGTTGGTGCCGAAGTTGGTGTCGACGGCCCCTGAGGATGTGACCTTGATCACGGAAAAGGTATAGGTACACGGGCCTGCGCCACAATTGCCCGTCTGAACATTGGCAAATACGGAACCGGAAGGACCGGCAGCAAAGCCGGTGATGTACTGGAATGAACCGGAAGGCGGGGCCGGAAAGGTCACTGTCCCGCCGCTACCCCACGAAGTGTCGAGGGCGCCGGCCGATGTCAGTCGTGTCAGCTGCAGAACTTGGCTGTTATTCGAAAATGTCCACCCGCTAAGGGTGAACGACCCGTCGGTGCCCTCGACAAAATCGTAAGAATAGCCGGGAACTTCCACGTATCCATTGGTGCCCCAGGTTGAGTCGTTGGAGCCGTCGGTGTTCAATCGATACAAACGAGATACTTCCGTGCCCATGGACATCGGGGTTTCCACGACGGCAAGGACGTAACCCTTCCCGTCGTTGCCCATCTTGGAGTCGTTAATCCTGATGTTCTTGCCCGACTCGACAGGCGGCCAGACACCTGAACTCCCGAAGTTACTGTCGAATGTGACGCCCGAAGCGTTCGAGGAAACCGTACCCGTCTCACATGGGGGTGGCGGGACGTAACCACCACCGCCGCCGCCACCGCCGGGGTTGCTGACGGGACAGCTGATGGCCACGGAATCGTTACCCTTCTTGATGTCCAACGAGAACGAGTACGTGTCTCCGGCGACCGGATTGGGCACCGCCGCGTTGGAGATGTTCAGTTGGAGCCTTGTCGGTTCGGGATCCTTGATCGTGTCCCCGGGGTAGCTGCCGTCCATGGGTTGATCCCAGTAGTAAGACGGGGTATATCCCTGCCCTGGGTCGACGTTTTGGCCGCCGGTCGTCACCGCGTAGGAATACGTGAGCACGTCTCCGGGTGCGACGAGGGCCATATCGACGCATGCCTGTGCGTAAAAGCCAAGATACTGGTCGCCCTCTCTTGCTACGTATGACGACAAGTCGTATTGCAGGCCAATGTTGATGGTCGCTGTCACGCTAGGACTGACGCAGTTCGTGGTTTCAACAAGCACGTTTCCGCCCCTCGTAACTTTTAACTTCGGCAAAAACGTCAAAGTTCCGGGGCCTGGAGTAGAACGAATTTGTGGCGTGTTGATATTCAGATACGTTGGGAGTGGATCCGGAAGGGTGTAGGAGAGTGCCTGCGTGTTTGTGCCGGAGGCGTCAAAATAGAAATTGCCCACGAATCCGCCAAAGTTTGATTCGGTCATCGTGACGACGTCGCCGGACTGCAACGAAACTCCGTGGCACGCCGGGTCCTGGCCAAAGTTGATGCTCGCGACTGCTGTGAGAACGAGTTCTTCCCCCCCATAGGCATTGAATGTCCCGTTCGAAGCCACAGCGCGACCTGCCAAGATATTCCCGAATGACACCGGAGTTGCGCTGGCTGGGCTTTCGGTCAAACCCGCAACCGCAATTGACGCGATTGCAACGGACGAGGCCACGAGGAAAGAACCAGCTCGGCTTCGCAATCTGCTGGTGAAAGAGTTCTTGAACATGGGGATCCTCTCAAGATAATTTGATGGTAAATATGGAGGAAATTGAGACAGACCTCAAGCTCTAAACAGTATTTTGACCATGACTCGCCCAAATTTGACCATTGACCTCACCAGAACACCGCAAGGGTTTAGCCTGATGATGTGATCTGGTTATTCATTGTTATTGCAGCGGTTGGTGTTTTTCTCATTGCGGCGTTGACCATTGGCCGAGAAGCACGACGTCTCGATGCCATGGCCCCGCGTGCGGTCTATCAGCTCGAACAGGCTGCCGATTTTGTGGCGATGTCTTTGCCAGAGACGACCCAGGCTCGACTCACCATGGAAGAGCTCGAGCAATTGTTAGTGATGCACATGAATTGGTTGCACGGCAAAGGTCTGTTGCCCGATAAGGCCGTCGATCATCGTCAAGACAACACGACTCGACTCGTCGTCACTGAAGAGTCACTCATTGCCTACCTGCTCGGCGAATCAGATAAGGCCGGCATTCAGATCATGGATGATGTCGACTTGGTGAATGTCACCGATGCCCACTTGGCTTACTTCGATGCGATTGGTGCAGTGGGGCCAGTGGCCGACGAGTCACTGTCGTAGGGCTCGTTTCGCTTCAACCAAGGTGCACCACGCACTAACAAACCGAGCGTCAGCAGTAATCCGACAATGCTCACCCACTTTGACCATGTGAGCCACGTGGGGCGATAGCGCCATTCAATGTCGTGTTGTCCCGCTGGTACCACGACTCCGAGAAAGATCCCATCAACTTCGACGACGTCGGCCATCTTGCCATCCACTTGCACTTCCCAGCCGGGTAGCGCCTGTTGATGCAGACTCACTAATGCTGGCTGCTCCAAGTCAACTTCGCCGAACAAGTGCTCGGGTGTCAGACGCGAAAAGGTCACCGGCAATGCGTCGCATTTAATGGTGCACGACAATTGGACGTTGCGGTCTGTAACGAGTGCCGTGGTGTCGAGCTCGGCAAGTTCGTTGCGTAAGACATCGGCGGGGATACCTTCGACCGCGCGCGTGTTGAACCATGCTGTTGCGCCTCCGATCCACAATGGATTTTCCCATACCGAAAAAAGGTCGTCACTGATTTTTGGGCCGACCCAATCTGGGGCGACGACAGACATGTCGTACTGGTTATCAATGAGCGCATAACGAACACCTAGACGAGCGAGTTGATCAGTCGGAAGTGGGAATGCGACTGAGTTGCGAAGCGGTAAGTCGTAAGTAGGTGACTTGTTAATTCGATTCATGGCGAGCGCCCACCGCGTCGAAATTTGCACACCTCCGTCGTATCCATCAAAAGACGCGATGCCGAAGAGAGCTTGAGCATTTGGACGCAAAGCAGAGACCAGATCTAAGTTTGAGTCATCTTCGGCAGTAATGGCAATGATGCTGTCTGGATGGGCGCTGAGCCAAGCAGTTGTTGATGTGCCCATGGCTTCAACGGCTGACGTGGTGGCCACAGTACGAATCACCGACGAACGATTGAGCAGAACCAATTCGATAATCAACAGCGCGAGCAATGCTCGGTTCACATGGTGCGTCGAAACCCTCATTGAATTCTCAAACGTGCACAGTGCGATCAGGGTGATGACGAGTGCGGTAGTCAATACCCAAGTGATACCTATCTTTGAACTTCCTGAAGCAACGGGACCAACAATGACCACTGCGGCAATCAGCAAGGTGACGCCGACCAATGTTGCGAAGTGACGACGAGAAATCTTGGCCCGCACTGCATCTAAGCCAAAGCCAATGAATACCGCGATGATGATTGATGCAACGATTAACCACCGACTACTCACTCGCGCCTGATTGAAGCCGGGCAGGAATTCAAAGGATGCGCGAAAGACTGCAGTGCGTGGGCCGAGGGACCAAACTAACGACAAGATCACGATTCCGACAAAGGGAGCGGCCCATGTGCGTTGAGTCGGTAATCGCAGAGAAGCCGATGCGCCAATGACAAATAAAATGCAAGCGATGATGCCCATGTACGCAATGGACTCAAAGGTTCCAGCAAACATATCTGACCGAGTTTGATACACCGATCCAAAAAGTGCTTGTGCCGACGTGCGAACTTGCAGCACCAGTGCGCCATTTCCAAGATCGGAGATGTCGCGACCTCCTTTGAAGAAAGAGTCGCTGGTGGCTGCTAGAGCGCTGACCAACTGAAGGGCGCACGTCATTGTCGAGAGAAATACTGCGGCAGCAAGATATCGAAGGTCGCGCCATGCTCGTGATTGGGCCACTAATCCAAGCACGAAAATCGCAGCGACGACAACTACTTGATATGTCATCTGGGGGTGACCACTCACGATGCACATAGTGAGCATCGCCGACAAGAAAGCAATGCTTCGTCGCTTTGGTTTTTCAAGGACCACATGAATTCCGGCAAGAATCCACGGAAGCCAAGCAACCACCATGATTTGTTCAAGCTGAATCGCTTTGGTGCTGGTGGCTCCACAGAGGACGATGACAATGCCCGATGCCGTCGCGCCAGTTCGGGATGCGCCGAGTCGCCGTGACAGAAACACGACACCGAGACCAAGGATCAAAATGTGCGAAGCCACGAGTAGGTTCAACCCGCGGGTGACGTCAAACAAGTACGAGACCCATCGCAATGGAGACAGCACTCCCGTTTGGGGGTTGCCTAAATGTGGTGCTCCTGCGAAAGAGAATTGGTTGATGAGCGGAATGTGAAAGTCTAAGAACGCAGATTTTCCAACCTGCCAATTTGGACCAGCGTAAGTTCCGGTATCAAAGCCGACTGCAAAATGTCCGGGTAACCAAAATTGACGAGTGATCCACAACGCAAACAATGAAACGATGAAGTAGGGACGTGCTCCCAGCTTCATGATTCGTCGGCGGGGTTCACAACCAAAGTGCGAATTCGACGACCTTCTTCTCTTCCGTGGCGAATGTAATGCAAAAGGGGATTGCCGCCAGATGCTGCAACATCTTTATAGCGCTCAACATACCAAACAGCATCGAAGTTGACGCTCGGCTGCATTCGTTGGCTGACCCCGTAACGCAAGTAATAGGTGGCTGCGTCATACTGCCCAAGACGTACATGCGGGTATTGCTCTCCAAACCAATGGCGATTGAAGAATTCGCATGCATCAATTTCGCGTGCTGCATCTTTCTCATTCTTGATTTCTTTGAATCGCAACGTCGCGACCATTCGAATCGTTCGCAAAAACTCTTTGATGATTCTTTGTTGGTTGAGTGACAAACGCGCTGATATCGCGCGACGAAATTTACGTTGCCCGATTTCTTTGGGGGCTTTGGTTTGTTGCACGAAAACTTCGGCCATTTCCTTTTGTGGAGGAGTCGAAACAAATGTGCCCACTAATCGGATCGCCGGCATTGGTACATCAAACTCTTCGCCGTAAATGGTGAAGTATTCGGTGTAGAACTCTTGAACCTTTTCTAAAGAACCGTTGGTGGCGATACCACCGTGTACTTGATGGAAGGTCGCCTCTCCAAGTAGCAATGTGGGAACCGTGTCGGGAAGTTCGCACGCACGTTTCCAGGTGTCGAGGTTGACGAGCCCTCCGCCGGGTGTGATGAAACCTTCGGCGTAACCACCAAGCTCATCCCATAATGATCGCCACATAAAGAGGCTGTTGCTTTCGGCGACCGGATCAAACCACGTTGGGCCAGAAGATTCATCAAAGACAGAGATATCAAACAGTTTGTAGCCGTCATTTTCCCAGCCACTTTTCGCCAACATGTCGTCTTCGGCTTGTTGGTTGTAACCCTCGACGATTGCCACCCGTTGAAACTTGTTTCCTAAGTAACGACCACGGGAGCCGACGAAGGCACGTTGGTTGTAACTGATTGCGTCACGAGCTGCCGCAATCAGTCGTGGAGACGCGATTCGAGCGCCGTCAATGTAAACGCCAATGATCTCGCCACTCACTTGCTTGAGACCAAAATTGATTGCGGGAACAGGGCTTTTCGTTGGGTTGTCCATCGACAAAACCCGTACATCAAGGTTGAGGCGCGCGAAATCTGCGGCCGTTGGCGGAACTTTTGAGCCATTGTCAATCAAGATCACTTCGTATTCATCGCGACCAATATCTTTTTGATATGGAAGTGACAACGACAGCAGTGTGCGCGGCAATTCACGATTCATGTTGTAACTGATGACGATGATCGAAACCTTGGGCTTCATCGTTAACGAGCCTTGCGCAATTTTGGCTTGCTGATTAATGTCCGAATGTCATCAAGGGCGCCTGCCATGCTCGGCTTGCCACGATGTTTGCGAATCAGTTTGAAGATTTTCTTCATGAGTCGTGCTCGTGGATCAAACTTTTCGGTGCGCTCGATAATTGATTTAGGGACTTCAGTCATTGTGTTGATCGCGTGGTCAATGATTGAGTCAAAGTGATCCCACAGCACATTGTTGTTCGGATCAAGACCGAGGACCATCAGACTTCCTGTTGGATCGGTGTCGACTGGCATCACAATGAGGTCGGGACGATGTAACTGCAAAATCGGAATGATCTTCCAAATGTCACCGGTCCAATAACGTGACTTGCGGATTCGCTCACCTTGAAGAGGATGGGCTGGGTAAATATCGTCAACGATGACAACCGAACCCGCGTGGCAGAAGCGTTCCATGTTCATGAAATCTTTGAGTGCAAATTCAATTTGATGCATGCCGTCGATGTAACACAAATCAATTGACTTCATTGTTGAAGTGTCGGCCAGACGGAAGTAGTCGTCGCTTGTTGTGTAGCTAATCGAATGCTGAGCTGCGATCGGTACTGACAACTGCGGGGCAGGGTCAATGCCGAGTGCAGGGCACTGAGCCAATTTCAAACTTGCGCCGTACTCAACGCCGATCTCGGTGTAGAAACGTGGTTCTACGTACTTGTGCAGGTCGACCAAAAATTCGTAGCAGTCAAGAGTTCCGGCACCGTGTTCAACTTCTTCGGGTACGTCTGGTGGGAAAGAGTTTTGAACTGGTGTTGCTAACGCAAGAGTGAGGTCGGTCTGACACTCGGTCATTGCACCACCAAAGCGAAACGTCGTGATGGTTTCGAGCGATGCACCGAATGGGCTCTTCCAAACGTCAGTTTTGTGGATCTGGGCGGGGCTTGCCTGGGGAACGGCGCTGCCTGCCACAATCAAAATGCCATCGGATGACAAAGCATTTTCAGCAGCAATGATCTGTGCTGCTGATAATTCAACGTCAGGCCCAATGATGACTACGTCTATTGAACCCGAGGCAATCGAAGCGACCTCGTTGGGGTTGATGGTTCGGGACTCTGAATTGATTCCAGTCAGAACCTGGGCGTAATCGGGGCCTGACCCGAGACCGATGATGGCGACCTGTAGGACGTGGGGGCTCGTGAGATGCGACTGATTTAAGACGTGGCGTTTGAGAGCCACCCGTAAGTTGTCAAGAGAAGAGATGTAGTTCAATCGAGGCCCTCGCCAACGTTGTTTGGACGTTCAAATACTAGGCGTTCAGCGCAGCGAGTCTCAGACCATCAATGGAAGTTGGTCAAGGGGATAAGTCGAGGGGGCGAAGAACCATGCCTCAATCGCATACCGGTCCTTGGTGAAGTTCGGACTTGAGCTTGTTCGGTGCAAATTCATCTCATCAAAGAGGATTGCGTCGCCAGCCTTGAATTGCAGGTGGACGGGCGGCGTGTCCTGTGCCGCTTCATTGACCACGGACGGGCTCACGGTCCATGTCATTAACGCGCCCTCGGTGCCCGTCGGAACAATCTCATGTAGGCGGCGTGGAACCATTTCCATCGAGGATGCATCAATACCGCAGTCGGTGAGGGCGACCCACACGTTCAGGCTGCGAATTCCTTGTCCTAGAAATGAACCATCTTGATGCCAACCAGTCTCGGTTTGATCATGGCGAACCCGGCGTAGCGAAGTTTTACGAACCGATAGGGCGGGGCGTTCCTCGAGATATTCCGCGACAAGATCAATGATCTTGTGATTTTGGAAACAAGTAATGATGTTGAACAGCCCTCGGGGAGAATCGGCGGCTAACTCTGCGCCCGAGTCGCGAAACCAATCACGCTTGATTGTCGTGTTGACTCCGGGGTGTGGGGCGGGATCAATTGGGGTAAACCAACGTGAGGTCTTTAATGATCCCGATAACGCCTTGTCATGGTCGGCATACGCATGGTCGATTGAATCGCGAAGTAACGAAGTTTCATTTTCATTGAACAATCCGCGCACGATCAATGAACCTCGGTGGATTACTGCCGATCGGACTGCATCTGCGTTGAGTTGTTCGGGAGTCACTTCTGGGATCCCGGCCGAAGATGCGAATAAGTCATTGGCTGATGGCGGCCAGGATGTCACCGAAGGCACATGGTTCATGGCAAAAAATGCGTCATATCTAAGCCCAACTAGTGCATTTTCAAATTCAAAGCACGAATCTCTTTTGTTCTCGTTCATGAGCAACGAGATCGCGTCGAAATGTCGCTGATGTGCGACGAGGTTGGCGACTTGTCGCATGACACGACGGCGATTGATAGATCTGAACATGTGAAGATCCTTTAACGAGGGAGGATAATTCTGACGGACTGAGAGCTATACCAAAATGGGAAGTTGATCAAGTGGGTAGCACGATGGGGCGAAAAACCATGCTTCAATTGCGAATCGTGATTGAGTCATCCCAGGAAGAGTCGATGTGCGATGCAGATTCATCTCATCAAAAACGATGGCATCGCCGGCCTTGAAATGCAGGTGGGCTGGGGGTTGCCCTGCGCACGCTTCATCAATTTTCAGTTTGCTCACGGACCATTCAAATGTTGCTCCGTCGGTTCCGGTGGGCACGATGTAATCGAGTCGCCGTGGAACCATGTCCATGGACGGTGCATCAACTCCGCAATCGGTCAAGGCAATCCAGAGGTTCATCGTGCGAATGCCTTTGCCGAGGAAAGCACCGTCTTGATGCCAGCCATTTTCGGCGTTGAGGTCACACGGAATTTTTCGAAGTGACGTTTTGCGTACAGATAATGCTGGTCGCTCGCCGAGGTATTCGGTGACAAGGTCAATGACCTTGTTCCTTTCAAAACACTCCAAAAGATTGAACAAGCCTCGTGGTGAATCGGCAGCAAGTTCTGCGCCACCTTCTCGATACCACACTCGATTCAACTCTTGATCGGCATCTCGTGGTGTCGGTTGAAACGGAACGAACCAAGGGGCGGTCTGTTCTTTTGAAGCGCCAGCAAGTGACAAGTCGTGATTCTGATAGGTCAGTTCAATACCGTCTCGAAGTTTCTGAACGTCGTCGGTGCTCAATAGTCCACGAATGATGATTGAACCTCGCGTGAATACACCATCACGAATGATGTCGGCTGAAACCTGGTCAACGGAAACTTCAGGAATGTTGTCAACTGATGCAAAGCGATCGCTAATCACCGGTGGCCATTGGTCAAACTGCGAGGAAAAGTTCTGGTGGAAGAAAGCTTCATGTCTAATTTCAACGAGCCGACTTTCAATAGCTGCTGAGGGGTTTGCCTTATTGGCTTGAGTGAGAGCCTCGATCGCTTCTATGTATTTCTTCGAGGCAATGAGACGTTCGGCATCCCGTAAATCTTTTGCGGCAAGATTCTTTTTACCGAATCTCCATGTGAATGCCATCTTGTCGTCCCTTCAACAAACTCTGTCTGTCAGGTTACTGACATCAAATCATCATGTTGAGGGCACTAGTGACTTTGCGACCGTGATCTACGTCGCCGCTGTAGGCGATTTTGTCGGCGAGTTGTTGATCGGTCTGGCGGCCAGTCGCAAGAGCCAAGAAAGTCGCGGTATCCATCGTGATTCGCGACAGCGGTGCCTCTGGTTCATCTTTCACTAAAGCCGCCCGTCCATCAACAATGGTGCACACGATGTGGCGTGGAACCCCACCAGTGATGTCAATGACCACACTTTGGCCATCGGGCGTTGCGGCTCGTTTGCCAACCACAATCGGCACTGTGCGAATCAGTCGATCAATGGTGTGCTCGGCGGCAGCACCAGAGAGGTGGCCAGGAATACCCACAGCGCGCCGCATGTCTTGTTCGTGAACCCAACAATCGAGCACACGTATATGTAAGAAGTCGGCAGTAGTGCCGGGACCAGTTGGGGTCATGACTTCTTTGGCGAAGTACGACTCATCAGCAGTGCGCAGAAGATTTAAACGTCGCGCCGCAACTTCATTCCACTCACTTAAGACTTGTGCGCCGGTTAAGGAACGACGACTGTCGATTTCGTTCTCGTTGGCTTCACCGATGGGGTTGCGCACATAATCAAACTTGGGTGCTTGATGTGAGGTGCGGGCACCACCACTTTCAGCACTTTCGTACGCAACGATGTGCGACAAGTTGTCTTGCACCGACCAACCTGGGCAGTCACTCTGAAGTTTCCATTGTGCTTCGGTCAGTTGCGCGCCGAGTTCGGATAACGAAGCAAAACACAATGCAAGCTTGTCGATGGTGTCGTGAGGGATCATGAGGTTTCCTTTTTACGGGGCCGGGTTCTGAATGCTTTGCCAATCGCGAGCTTGTAGATATGGCGTGAAGGCTTTACCGATGAACTCTAAATCGGCTGGGGTCTTGGGGGTCTTGATTTCGTATAGCCCATCGACGCGGGTGTAGGCAACGGTGAGGTCCCACAGGGCTAAGGCTTGAACGCCCATGGGTGCAGGAACAACGACAGGTCCAAAAACTGCTTTCTCCGATCGTGAACCTTCAGCGGGGAACAGCACAATCGGCACGCCAAAACCGGCGAGTTCGTTGATGACATAGAAGTGGTCGGCCTTGACGTCGTCGTGGGTTGAATCGTCGGCCAGGGCGAGGTCCCAGTCGTCGGCCGAAGCACCAATAGATTCAAGCAATTCTTTGGCTACTGCTGGGTCGTGGGGCTTGCGACCATCGGTGTGAAGGGCTTTGCCGCATGCTGCATACCAGGCATCGCACAAAGCCATGTCTCGACGGCGCAGGCGGGCCGCAACGCGCAATGGGCTCCAGCCGTAGGCGAGGGGGCGTTCCCAGGGGTGCGGCTTTCCTTCGGGACGATTGACCTCTTCAAGGCTGAAGAAACGCCAATTGATTTCGAGGCCGGTGAGTCGACGAACCTCACGAATCCACAACGATGTTTGATACGCCCATGGACACATGGGGTCGAAGAAGAAATCAACTTTGTTAACTGGGTTCAACACTGCTGTACCGCCGATCTTTGAGACGAAGGAATGGTTTTTCGATGAAGAACCATGACGCTGCTGTGACAGCAGAAACGATCATGATGCCAATCACAATGCGCACTGACTTTGGTCCCCACGTGAAATGGCGACCCATCAGCTGAAAGATCAACATATGCCAGAGATAGAGGCCATAAGAAACCTTGCCGAGTATGGCGAGTGGCTTCCAGGTCAAAACGCTGTTACCAATCCACGCATTTTCTGCGGCTGCCAGAATCACCATGCCAACAAGCAGGGCGATAACAGTGAATCCACCCTTATATATGAATGACCCGCCCGAGAGTTCGTATTTGATGTAGACGATTCCGAGGAATGCAATGGTTGCTGAATAATTCAACAATTTGCGATTGATTCGTATATGGCGATAAATCAGGGCGAAGAGAGCGCCGACCAGTAAAGAATCAACGCGAGTGTCGGTACGAATGTATAAAAAGAGCCATGAAACTCCCTGATCCCACAATTCGTCACGGTGCCAAGCAACGACGGCGATGGTGATTGCAACCAAGCCCATGATGACTTTGTTCGGGATTTTGAGAGCAACGAGGCCAATCAAAATCGCTGGCCAAATGATGTAGAACTGCTCTTCAATACCGAGGCTCCAAAGATGACCTAAGTCGTTTTGGGCGGCATTTGGATTCCAGACCACATTCCAGTTGTTGAGGTAGAGCAAAGCATGCCAAGTTGTGCGCCACTGAATATCCATCGGGAACTTCTCCCACAGGGCAACAAAGAAACTGGCAATGAGAATGGCGTAGAGCGCTGGCAGCAGGCGCAAGGCCCGACGCATATAGAAACGACGAAACATTCCCGGCTGATTCCGTTGCCAGTCTTTAAGCAACAGTGAAGTAATCAAAAATCCGCTGAGGACAAAGAAGATGTCAACCCCAAGAAAACCTGGTTCTAAGGTCTTATTGAGCCAATGCCACGGGGTGACGGCATTGAAATACGGGTCGGTGCTCACAATCCAGTGAAAATGGGCAACGAATACCTGCAACACGGCAATGCCGCGAATCCCGTCGAGGGCTGGGACGTGTCCGGGCAAATCGAGGGGGAGAATTGTGGCGGGGGCTGCGCTTTGTGGGGCGGACACATCAAGAACCTAGTACCGTTAAGCCCCATGGAACGCCCTACAAAGTTTGAGCACACCCGCTTTCTTGGAGACAAGCGGACCCAGTTGGTGTACGACGTTGACAACTGGGAAGACACCGCGGTCATTGACGAAATCGTGGCTGCTGAAATCGGCTTGTGTTTCGGCCCCGACACCTTGGTTGAGGCTCGCAACCGTGGCTATACCTTGGCGACTCCGGGCAAAACCCGCCGCCATCTCAAGCCCCGTGCCTGAAAGTTGCTGTAGCCGATGCTGAGCAACGGCACCATTGTCTCGGGCTCGTTGAGCCTGCCGCGCTACCTGGTTCAGCCTGCTGGTAAATCCGAAGGTGCGCCCGGAGTCATTATGTTGCACTCGTTTCCGTTTGGGCCCATTGACGCGCGCCACTCGGCCAGTAGTTTCCCTGAATTGATGGATCGTCTGGCCAACGAGCTGGGCTTTGCCGCCATGTGTTTCACGTTTCGCGGTTGTGGTGACAGCCCGGGTGACTTCTCACTACAGGGTTGGGTTGACGATTTACGCGCCGCAATTGATCACATGATTTCTGAAACAAACCCAACGGGATTGTGGTTAATAGGTTCAAACACTGGGGGTTCATTAGCCATGTGTGTCGGGGCTGATGATCCACGCATTAAGGGTTGTGCATTGCTCGGGCCACGAGCCGACTTTGATGACTGGGCAGCACAACCACGTAAGTTTCTTGACCACTGTCGATCAGTTGGTTCGGTGCAGACTCCGCAGTTCCCGAAAGACTTCGATGAGTGGACTCGTGAGTTGCGTCGGTTCAGGCCTGTGCCTGCAGCGCAACGTTTTGCGCCACGCCCGTTGTTGCTGTTGCACGGCGACGACGACGAGAGTGTTCCAGCGACCGACACTCGTCAGTTAGCCGAAGCTCATGGCGCAGCTGAAATGCGCGTGCTTGAAGGTGCGGGTCACCGAATGCGCCATGATCCGCGAGCAATGGCAGTGCTGTTCGGATGGTTGGATCGTCAACGTTTGGATGGCGAGTAAATCGGTAAAACCAAAATGGGTTCGTGCTGTCCATTAATTCGATTACGTAGTCGAGTTGGACTGAACGCTTGGCTGTGCTGAGTATTTGAGTGGCATTGAACGAGCCCAAGTTGACGCCTGCACCAGAAGAGAAGTGTTTTTGCTACGCCGGATAGGGTCAAGAAGGCAATCGTGCCTTGAGAGGGAATTGCATTTTGTTAGACCGCGAAACACCACGTATTATAAATGGACAACAACAAGTCGTGATGGCAGATCAGACTCGTCTATGACTCGGGTCGAGAACAAAGAGAATCTTAAGGTGCCGACTTTTGTCAATTGAGAGGCGTAATTGAAATTTACTGTTGCGATGCAATATTGCCTAATTTACAAACGCTTACGAAAACGCATTATGGATCAGATTTAATCTTGTGGCGCAATCACATGAAGAGCTGTCTCGCAAATTGCGATAGTGGCGATTTGGTGTTCTGATTACAAGTACAATTTGGCTTCTATTATGAAAAACCAACATTGGAAATATTCTCATCCAAAATTTGAGACTGATGCGATCAACCCTGGGTTTAGAAGTTCGCCCTGGGCGGGCCATCGACGATTCGCCTACGATTTAGTTGCCAATTTGCGACCAGAAGTTACGGTCGAACTGGGAACTCATTACGGTGTATCATTATTCGCTATGGCGCAATCCCTCAAAGATCACGGAATGACTTGCCGGCTTGTAGGCATTGACACCTGGGAGGGTGATGAGCATGCCGGGTTCTACAACAACGAAGTTTTCGAATCGTTCGAAGAAATCCGCTCAAATATTTACGCCACTGTCAACACTGAAGCCTTGAGAATGAGTTTCGA
>Ga0315909_10004196_pt1 | contig 17120 bp, 36 predicted proteins | sample LakEriMetagenome_11_FD_203527 | JGI IMG/M metagenome (GOLD analysis project Ga0315909, IMG submission 203527) | Freshwater fungal communities from buoy surface, Lake Erie, Ohio, United States - Buoy 2 MA125 | ecosystem: Environmental > Aquatic > Freshwater > Lake | place: USA: Lake Erie, Ohio...
GTTTGTCTACAAATTTGTCTAATAATTTTACCGTTTCATTTTGTGTATACTGATCGATTAGCGCATCTAGCGCAACCTCAGCTGAAACGTCAGGAACCTCGGTTAAACGGAGAGTTGCTAACGTCTTCGACGCCGGACCCTCCCTTAAGGTTATTTCGAGATCGTCAAATGACGGTACAGCGCTGTATTTCTCATAATACTTATTTATAGCACCGTACAAGGAAGAGTATGCAGCGTCCAGAAATACTAATTTGAGTTTAGCCCAGATATCTAGATTTCTCTCACTTAGCAATTTATTTAAGACTACTGCTGATGTATCCAAGATTACCCTACTTTCGATTCGTTATCAATAATAACTTGGTCAATAATTTCTGTTACTTTATAGAGTACAGACTCTCTTAATTTTTTAATATCTTGTTGATAAGCAGTATCTTTGTCATACAGTAAACTTAACTGCTCATGCGTAATTAGTTGTTGCAAGCCAAAATAGATATGATCGTATGCCATTGTAGATTCGGGCATAATTTCTATTTGTGCGGTTTTGCCGTAATTGTGAACGGCTTGTTTGACAACCTCTTCTACTGTAAAAGAGTCGTTGTCGTGGTATGTAATTGTAACCTTCATCTTCGACTCGCTAAAGTAAAAAAGGTCGGGAGCTTTTTGAGAACTCCCGACCAATCGTGTTTATAAAACTAGATTAAGCAGCAGCTTTGGCTTCTGCTTTGGCTTTCTTTGCAGCACCGTCATAGTCAGCAACTTTAATGCCGCGACGTGTTAACAATGTGCGAAGACCACGCTCTGTTTTGTCCACTGCTTTAGCAATGTCAGCAACTGTCATAGTGCTGATTTTGTCGCCCAAAGCTGTAACTGGATCAACTGTCTCTTTAGCATGAGAAACGCGCTGTGCGGGAATCTTAGCAATTTGACCTTTGCGTGTCAGGCTCAAAGCCTTACCACGGACAGAAGCAACTGTCTTGTTCAGTGCAGTAGCAATATCTTCGATAAAGCTACCTGCGTCAGCCATGGCGATAAACTTAGCTTCTTCAGCTTCAGTATATGTGCGAGCCACTTCAACTTTTTCAGCAGGCTTTACAGAGCCTGTCAATTCCAAAGCCAAGAGTTTACCTTGGATTTGTTTTGCTGAGAATTTGCCACCAGCAAATGATTCAGCGATTTCTTTGTATGTCAAAGAACCAGCGTTGTTGACAACGAAGTCTGCCAAGTCAGCGCCTTCATCAGGTGTAAATGCGCTAGTTTTTTCTTTAGCCATTGAAGCAACATCATAGTCAAGCTGACGCAACTTAGAGGCAACAGAACGAGTTGTGAAACCCAAAGATTCTGCAATATGCTCAACAGTGTCAACGCTAACAGGTGATTGTCCGCCAACCATGCCAGTTAATTGGGCAACGGCTTCATCAGACCATTTTTTAGCTTTTTCAGTCATTTTTATTTTCTTTCAAGAAAGTATTTAAGTTTGTGATAATTGTAATACCGAGAGACTCGGCTTTTTTGCGTTTTGAACTACCTTTATCTTCTTCATCAACTAAATAGTTTGTGACTTTTGTCACAGACTCTACTGGTGTGTAGCCTGCCTCTTCTAATGCTTTGTAGGCTTCTGCTTTAGTTTTGTAAGAAGATAATTTTCCTGTGATACAAATAGTTTGTTTGTTAGTATTCGTATTGGAACTCTTTTGAGATTTAAACGAGAAAGGCAAAAACTCTCTCATCTCTTGGAAATCAGTCTCAAGCCAAGCAACTAAGTTTTGTGTAACTTTGTCGCCAAGTCCAGCTTGCTTGCAAGTATCGTAACTGATCTCGTCTACAGATGTAACTACTTCACACAATTTCTTACTTGCGGTATTACCAACTAGGGGAATAGAAAAACTTACAATAACTGTAGCTAAATCAGCAGACTTTGATCGTTCGATTTCATCTAACAGTTTTAATGCAACTTTCTCACTACCTAGTGATTCTACAACTTGGTCTTGATCAAGATAAAACAGTTCTGTAATATCACTCAATCCAAGTTTTTCAACTGTGCGAGAACCCATACCTTTAATGCCAAGAGTCTTACAAAAGTGTTCGACTTTTTTATTTAACTGAGCACTACAAGCCGTGTTTCTACAAAAGAGCTGATCGTTGACCAGTTCAAGAGGATAATTACAGCAAGGGCATTCAGTTGGTATTTCGATTCTCATAGTTTATTTATCAATTTAAGTATCTATTATACTAGATTAAGTCGCCTAAGACAAGTGAAAATTTCTCTTGCCCTTGGCTAAAAATTTTATGCATCTACTTTGTGAAGTATGCAAGGGATAATTTCACCTGATCTAATTATGGCTACGGTGTCTCCGATTTGGAGATCGAGCATTTCAATAAAACCAGGATTATTAAGAGTAGCCCGACTGACGAGGGCATCGCCAATATAAACAGGCTCAAGAATAGCAACTGGAGTGACTTTGCCACTTTTACCAACTTGCCATTCAACATCAAGGAGTTTAGTTTCAACATGAGTTGCACGCTCTTTCTTTGCATAAGCACCACGGGGATGCTTGGCTGTGTATCCCATGTCTTGGAATAATTGTGTGTCGTTTACACGAAACACTACTCCGTCACAAGGATAGATTTTATCTAAGTCTGGCTCGCTTATTACATTGAAACCATACTGTTTTAGAATATCTAGTTCTGAACGATAGGTTGTAGTAATGCTAGGTTGAGCACCATACGCAAAGAAACTTAACGCACGAGTGCTAAACTCTGAACTATCTTTTAGATTAAGTGAACCTGCTGCATAGTTACGGGAATTTTCAATATAGCTTGGAGCAACAATCTCGCCCGTAACTTGAACAATGCCAGGCAATGGAATAGTGTGTGGAACTAATCCAGTATGACTAAGAATCTTGTCTGTAATAAGTTGACCTTCTGTACCATCGCCACGAGTTAGCGCACGTACAAGGTTGCCATCCACATACAATATGCTAATAGCAGCACCATCGAGCTTGGCAGTAGTAACAATATCACTGATACCGTCCAGAGGACGTTTTTGATCTTCATCTTCATAATACTTTTGTAGGGAATACATTTGGTAAACATGACGCTCGACATTGCCGTGCTGCTTAGCACCAACAGCATTATATCCGATCGACTCTGCAAGTCGGTCGAACTGGTCGTCACTAATTATCGGAGCGCCACTATAGTAGGCTCGCGATGCTAAATTTAAGTATTGTTCAAGTTTATTCATAAGTATTATTATACCAGTTTAGGCTTTACAAATCAAGTTTGTTTTCTTCTTGCAATATCTTAGCGGCATAGTGACGAATAATATCTTCGCCTTCTGCTCTGGCACAAATATCTAGTAGTCCGTCTAGCAGTGCATAAATATTTTCTACCGAAGCAGGAATACTAATACCTTCTCGTGAAGCTTGCCACTCACCTTCATAGGTAAGAAAGTATTTTCGTAATTGGATATATTCTATGTCTCGGAACTCATTGACTACTAACTTTACTTGAAAGCCTTTGTCCATGTTTTCTTCAATTAGTTTATTGTAGTGAATATTATCATCCATTAGATTTTAACTCCTAGTTCACGCAGGTGTTCTAGGCTAGCTAATTCACTTGCTTCTTGATATGCACTCTGTAGCCAACGATCACTCATCAGCCAAATGCGGTAAACAAATCCATACTTTTCAGATTTCTGTTCAGCATCAATTCGTGCAATTGAGTCATAGCGTGAGCTGTATACAATTTCACCGACTTTGAATCTATCACGAACTGCACCATCTGGAATCATTTCTGGATTAAAGTAACTGCTTCCAGGTACTCGAATAGGTACTGCATTGTACTCTAAAATATCTTTGATAAAACGACTGCTGCGATATGTCATCTTTGAAATAGCATCTACAGTTTCGCCATTAAGATACTCGCTAATAATATAAACTTTTTCTTCCTGAGTTGCAGGTTTACCTCGTAATTGCGATTTACGCTGTGAGATACGAATTTGTTTTTGTTTATATTCTTCAATAATAGTACCAAGACGAGTCGTATTATAACTCATGCCTAGAATAGCACAAGCGTCTTTTTTGGTAATTGGTTTCTTACCTTCTTCCGTAGGTTCAAGTAAGCGGATGACTCGTGCGATATTCGTATCAGTCATCAATTCTTCTTCTAGTGCGGGACGCTTGCGTGTTGCCATTCTATTCCTTTAATTAAACGAAAAAAGGCGGCAAAATGCCGCCTTGAATTACTTCAATACTGATAAGAAGTAAACTGCAGCTTTACCAGTCAGCTTGCTGAGAATGTCTTCATCGACTTCTTTGCCTGCTGCTTCAATCGCTGCACGGAGTTCAGCAATGCTGGACTCTTTTGACACACGCTTTGTGCCTTCACCGCTAGGTGCTTTAGTTTTTGCAGTACTAGCACCTGCTTCTTTTTTCACATATACACCAGCTTGCACCAGTACCATGCGAACGCCATTAGGCGACATTTCAATTTCTTCTGCAATATCTTTGATGATTTCAGTTGAGGATTCAGGTGTTGGGCCTGCACCTTCGTACATCTCAATTACTTTTGTTTTGAGTTCTTCTGTCCAAGTTGCCATGTTTTGCTTTCTTTAATGTATGTTTTTTTGTGTTGTTAAATTACCTGATTTTACCAAATCATTTTCAATTAGTGCATTATAAGCTGCCTCATAAGCACAAACTAAACTATATAAATTGTCTGTGGGGATCAGGCTGTTTGGTAACCCATCAGGACTAGTGCGTGCTGTAATACACATTTCTTCAATCTTAGCACGAATTTGTACGCTTATTTTAACTGCATCTGCTAATATCTCACTATCCCATGTTTTAAACTTAGACATAGTCTGTGGTTACATTAGACATATTGTCGGGATTAAACTTACGATAGTTGTGACGCAGATCATACTGTGCGAGTTTTTCCATTACTTGTGTGTGATGGTCGTTTTTCAACGCACCAAACTCACGACAAAAATCCGCAAAGTCACTTTCGCTGAGGCTGGTAACATCAATGGCTTCAACAAATTTGGTTGGGCCAAACAATGGAATTGCAGCACGCTTTGAAACAGTGCCATCTGCTTTTGTGTAAGTGAATTCTAGGAAATTCATAGTCTTGTCTTTCTTTCGTAAATTAAGTATATATTATACCGCTTTTGCAATTTAGGGTCAAATGTAAAATTTTAAGTTTGACTTTCCAATACGGCTCGTTCAATACCAGTTTTAAATCGTTCGCTAAAACTTGGTATAAAAATAGGTAGCACAGCAAATGGAGCAGTAATGGAAGTTATTGTAATATAAATAAAGTAACTTAACCAAGTACTTTCAGTAAAACTATTAGTGACGTTCATGTCTTTAGCTAAAGATACTGCAGGTGCTAAAAATAGTACACAACTTGTAATGCCCGTGGTTAGTGCAAATAAAAGATATAGCTCAATTACTTCCATACTAAGTTACCTTTAGAATCGTGTGCTCGAGCACCCAAACTAAAGCTAACTTTACCTTCGATAACCTTTACATTATCCCAATCAGGTCTATAAGCAAGGGCGGCAGCTTGAACCTTAGGGTTACTACTGAATAAATCTACACTGGCTCGACCTGTAAACTCTTTGAATAATTTAGCTAGCCTAATGTTTCCATGACTCCATACAGTTTTTGTTGTAGGAGTGTGTCTACGATATTTAATATTTGCTAATGCGTCTTTAATTTGTTCGTTATTAGGTTGTTGCTTTAGTATTCTTGTTAATTTAATTTTTCTGTTTGTAGCCCAGCGTGTGCTAGACTTATACAAGGCAGAATATGCCTGCTTAGATTTACTTACTGAAGCCATTAATTACTCCACTGTGTCAAAGTCTACTTCGTATTCATTGTGCCATGCTTGTGTAACATAGCCTTTTACATCAGATTCCGCGCGCTCTGTCATCTCAGCGGCACGCTTAACAGCTTCACTAGTTTTTAGTACTTCTTGCAATGCAGCGATTAGTTCAGGAACTGCTTCAAGATGAATTGGCACATAACGAGTACAGCCATCAAAGATACGAACTTCATCCATTCCGCCAGGACCTGTGCCGTGCTCTACACCATAATAAAACTGGCTGCTATTGCAAGTAAATAAGCCGTCGCTAAAAATGTCTTCGTTAGCATCACCAAAATAAATTTTCATTGTGTTTCCTTGTGTTAAAATTCTGTGGAGAACTTGTATTATATCAAAAGTAGTATAAGAGTTCAAGTATGTTTTTTACAAACAAAAAACCCAGCTTAAAGCTGGGTTGGTTGTTTTGGGTGTATTACTGGATGAGGAATAAACCTGCGGTTAGGGTTATGTAATAGCGGGTCTGGTATAAATGTATTTTTCATGGTGCGCTCGACTGGACTCGAACCAGTAACCAACGGATTATGAGTCCGCTGCTCTAACCATTGAGCTACAAGCGCGACTCGTGAGTGGAGCGGGATATCAGGCTCGAACTGATCTCTCTAGTTTGGAAGACTAGGGCACAACCCCTATACCAATCCCGCTTAAATTTCTAAGTTTACTTTTTCTACTTGCACAAAGCCGTGTTCATCTACTGCCCAGATTAATACTTCTAGCATATTAGGTGTTGAGTAATCAAAAAGGGACATCTTCATCTTTCCAAGGAGCAATCTCATTTTGATAATATTCTTCGGCTTCACGAAATCCTGCACGTGCTAGTAGGTCTGTCATAACAGGAGTTGTAAAGTTTACAAAACCTTGCTTGTTTAGCCAAATCAGGTATTCAAAATCATCAGCAATAATATCACATATTCGACAACCAGCAAACTTGCCCATTGTCAATTTATCCATCATATCTAGTTTGTTTGATTTTAAATTACCAAATGTTTTAGCCATTTTCTTTCTCGACTTCAGTTTCTTGTTCAGCTGCCATTTTAGCTAACACTAAATCAATTCGTGCTAACACTTGTTGACTGGTCATCCAAATGTCTTTGTTGTCTAGCATTGACTTGATTTCTTCAGGCGTTAAAAAGTCGTGATATACTTCACGCAAGAAGTTTTCACTCCAAGCACGTTCAAACTGAAGTTGATCAAACATTTCTCCGCCTTTGCCAAACACGCCTGCACTATAGTTGTGAAACATAAATAAGCTGTGTGGAGTTACTTCAAATTCATCGCCATGTAAAAAGATCATTGTTGCAGCACTCATACAAGCGCCTTCTACACTGGTAATTACATGGGCGTCAGTTTCTGATAACACTCGCAAAAATTGCAAGGCAGTATATAAATCGCCTCCGCAACTGTTAATATAAATTTTAACTGTGTCAGTTGCGCGAGCATTACGAATGGTATCAAACCACTCAGTATATTCACTGGCTTCTTCAATTTCGCCTGACAAATAAAACTCGTATACGCTTCCAGTATTCTTTGTAAAATATGCTTTACCTAGTGTGATTTTTGTTTCGTCTGTCATGTGTGCTTTCTGTAATTTAGGGTCAGTATTCTGTTACGAGGAACTGACCAATACCCTAAGCAGTGTTTAGGCTGCTAATGCGAACTGTGAGTCGTTTGCGGTTACTTTGTTGTGCTTCTACGGCTAGGAACTCCCAACCCTACGGCTTCTGCTTTGCCGAGTTGTCCACTTGTTTACTCTTTGCCCTGTCGAATCTATAACAGCCCCAGCATAAAGTATATCGCACTTACAGACGGAACGCGTCCGACAGCTATGCATCGCTTCAATATACTTTATGGTGGAGCTGGCGGGATTCGCACCCGCGTCCAAGACACTTTTCTGTCTGCTTCATACAACCATACTAAAATACACGTAATATATTTTAGTATGGAAGTGCAAGTCAGATTTGAACTGACGACTTTACGGATTTGCAATCCGTTGCATTTGACCACTCTGCCATTGCACTATGTTTGGCGGTCTTATGGGGTAACGATCCCCATCTACAGCAGTGACAGTGCTGTGTGCGTCCGTGAACACTTTAAGACCTGATAAATAGTAGATAGTATGCTACAGCAATTGCTCCTAGTACAACAATTATACCGCATACAATGTTGTATATTTTTTCGCCATTAGAAGTCATACTATCTCCTTTGTTTGGGCAGACGTTATGGTTTCGATCCATATCTACGAATTTCACAGATTCGTGTGCTCCCACTACACTAAACGCTGCATACCATTTTTAGTAGCGCCTGGTCGCCATATCCAGGTTGCCTCAGCGTCAGGGAGGAGAATAACGCTTACACGCAATAGCCAATGAATTCGCTACTAAAAATGGTACTCGGTACGAGATTCGAACTCGTGTGCTCGCCGTGAAAGGGCGGTATCCTAGGCCTCTAGATGAACCGAGTGTTGTTTGGTACGAGTAATCGGAGTCGAACCGATACGCTTTACACGGCAGATTTTAAGTCTGCTGGGTCTACCAATTCCCCCATACTCGCAGTGTTTATACTAATCTAACTACAAGTGTAATTAAGTCAAGCCATACAGAACTATAAGTGTCTTTGAGATGTTTAACGTCTCTGATACTAAGGTATGGCCCATTAACGATCTTAAAGTCTTTTCCAGCGTTCCAGTCAGCTTTAGCTTCTTCGCTAGTCTTATATTGCCTGCCGTAAGCGGGCATAATCATTAATGGTTTTGAATTCATTGACTGTCCTTGTCGTTAAAGAATAATTATAACAAACTTTTACCACTTGAGTCAACTTTGAAATTTTGTGCGTCTTGTGTTTCTTGATTGTTACGAGTAGGCTTATCTGTTTCCGAATCCGTAGCAAAAATAGCATCCCAACGAGCTGCATACTCTTGGTCACTTACACTATAAGGTCTAGGCTTAGAGCCTTTTCCACCATCTGACATTTTGTTTCTCCATGAAAATAAGGTTTAGGTTTACCTTGATTTGGCAAACCTAAACCTTAGTTTAGGGCTTCTGTTTTCTTTTATAGACTGGCTACTATCTGTCGGTATAGAATTGGTTGCGGTGGAAGGACTCGAACCTTCTAAGCGGAGCTTATGAGACTTGCTTTTACCCTGACTCACCGCGGTTTAATTACTTAGTATCTTTAACAAACCCGTATAACTTGTTTGCTTCTTTTAAGACTTCATCAAAAGTATACATTTTAGGAGCATACTCTTTCCAGTCATCAGCTACTTTTTTACCTTCTTTTACAAGTTGTTCAAAAGTGCGTCCAGCAAAATCCAAGTTAATTTCTTGTTGTTTTGTTAAGTATTCCTGAGCCATTCTTAACATTTCTGCACGAATTTCAAAAGGATTCATTTTGAGTCCTTTTTAGGGTACATAATGTCTGATTGTTTGTCAAAGTAATATTTTGACATAGTTGTTGTGTTGTCAACAACCATTTTAGCCCAAGCTGTTTGAGCATCAATAAAGTCATTAGCTGCTTTATTTAGCGTTGGGTCAGTGATTACTTTATTAGTAAAACTGTGTTTAAGATTTTGAAAAGAATCAATATAAAATTGAGGAGTAAACATAATAGTTCCTTGTGTTGTGTGTGAAAAGTCCGAGAAATATTTACACAGCCTTGCTCGGACTGCTGTAAGGATAGTTTTCTTGGTTTCCTTAAACCTGGGGGGTTATTCGTCTAAACTGTGGTTTAACCTACCGCGAAGTTGTTTGTGAGTTTTGGTATGTGATCCAGCTTTACGACGGATCATATGCACAACCATTAAGTTGCGCTGTTTGGGAATTTTTTTCTTTTTCATAATAATCCATTGATGTGTTTATTGTTTACTGCAACCCCCGCTAAGAGGCAAAGTCTAATTTATATAGTTAATTACGCTATCCTATATAGACACAGGAGTATAGCATAAGCTTATCTAGAAAACTTATACACTTCGTTCCCCAATGTACCAGTGTTGAAACTGGCAACGAGCAATAAACACAGCAATAGATTATGATATCATCACTGCTTGTGTTTTAGTGTAATTTCTGAGTTCTTCTTTTTGTAAGTCGTGTACTACAAGTTCGTGTTTGCCGTACCACCAGTCTAAGTTGACATCTAGTGCTACTTCATAACATCTAACTGCTGAAACAAAATCTACTCCGCCTTCATATCCAGCGCGAACAACTTGCATTTCGGGATCGTGTTGTTGTAATTCTTTGATTAAGTCTTTTATTTTCATGAGTATTTATCTACATTCAAGCCTACTGATTTAGTTGGATGTAATTCTCCGACTTTGTTATAGTAGTACTGAACATATTCCATATTGTATGTTTCTGTTTTAGGGTCAAATACTGCTTTACTTATAATCTTTTTCTCAAGATTATAGTAATTGTATATATCGGTTGCAATACCTGTTACTATCATTGCATAGCCTTGTATTCACGAATAGCTTCTGCATCTAAACAAGCGTACACACGAAATGAGTCACGACCAACTCGATCATAAAGATCAAGAGCCATTTTTTCTAATCGTTCTAGTTTTTCAATAGGAATCGTATCACAGTTAATGTAACGACTCATAAAAGCATCAATTAAAAACTCTCGTGTATACCCAGCCATATTTCCTCCAAAGTAGTCTATATTATACTAGAAAAAGCAATATAAATCAAGTCTAAATTAATAGGAGGTTTTGCCCCCAAATGCGCGAACCCAGTCGATCTGCCGTTCAAATTCTATAATAAGATCAGACTCATTGAAGTTGTATATGTCAGGTATATCTAATACTAGTGATCTTAATGTTAGTATATTGTGTAACATTTGATAGTCTTTGAATAGGTCTAAACATTCGTGATAGTTTTCTTCGTTAACAAATATAATTTTGTCTGCCCACATAATTAAGTTAGCGCTAATAGGAATTAGTGCGTAGTCAATTGCACTACCGCAACTGCGAGCATTTAAACCTTTGCGAACGGCTAGTGCAGCACCTGTTGGGCTACGCAATAACCCAGCGCTGCACACAAAAAGCCAGCGAGGAGCACTGCCTTGACTATAATTATTATAAGGAGCTGTTGTTTTAAAGATTTCTGCATTTTTAGTGCCTGTTTCAAATCTGTTCATATAATGCCTGTGACGCTAAGTTTTTTTGTTTTGATTCGCACATAATATCACTGTGTGGAAGAAAGCTAAGTGCCCACTTGTTTACTTCGCGATTCCAGTAGTAATCACTATGAGCACGAAGCTTAGCACTAGTAAATTTCATAGACTTAAGTTGTTGCAAGTCTGGGCGAACATATGGATCGTGGTCTACTAGCACATCTTCGCGTGACACACTATAGTGAATAGTAGGTCTAACACCACGCCATGAATCAACCACACGCTTGAAGCGAGGATCGCATGGAGTAATATACTCACCACTATGAATCCAGTGATGGTGAATGTCTAGGACAAGTGCACAGTGGTCTACTAGTTCTAGTGACGCATCAAGACCCCAGGTAAACTCGGCATTTTCGATGGTCAAGCAGTTACGTGCTTCGGGACTAAGACGTTTAAGAGCACGCTTAATGCCGTCGGGACCTTGCTTGCCGCCAATGTGTACATTGCACTTGAAGTCTTGAAATTGTTTGCCATAACCCATGTAACGGATAAGATCGCAGTGATACTCGAATTCTGTGATTGAGTTTTCAACAACTTGATCTTGCTCACTGGCAAGCACACAAAATTGACCTGGGTGAAAGCTGAGTTTAATATCGTTAGCACGAGCAAAGTCACCGCACATCGATAGGTGTGCTTCTAGTTTTGCAACTACATCGGGTTCAAAATAGAACGGCATATAGTCTTCGTATGTGTAAGCAGGCAGCAAATCGCTGGTAATGCGAAACATACGCAGTTCAGGAGGCTGCTTGGCAACCCACTTGAGCTGGCGGTAAAGAGCATTAACATTATGGTCAAGCAAACCCCACAGCTTTGATCTAGCGCCGTCTTCAGTCTGGCGTTTTAGATAGCTGATAGTTGTAGATTTAGTATTTAAATCTGGGTGAGCAGTATCCTCAGCTGACTGAATCTTACAGGCAAAGCCAATGCGTTTGATATTTTGATTGAACATAATGTGTGGTATTTGTGCGTTAATTGTTTATTATAGCAGTTTAAGCAAGGCGTGTCAAGTCTACAAACCAGTTAGTCGAACACAAACTGGGCAAACGGGATTTTCGTCTAAGTCTAGTACTAGCTGTTGAGACCATATGTTACAGTGTGAGCATTGATCAATTATGCTCATTAGTACATGGTCTTCAATATCGTCAACGTCTATATTTAGATCGTGACAGGTTTGGGTAAGAGATTTGCGTGTTTTATTTAGTATTTTAGCAAGTCTTTTATAATTAGGGCTTATATCGATCATCTAGCTCTTTATGAGTCTTCTCAAATTCCAGCAAGAACATAATACAACAAGCTGCGTGAGCTAAGTGCGATAGTCCAGACTCGGGGTCTTTGTCTTCACCAGCGTTGAACGCTGTAATATGACGCATTGCTGCGGCTAAGGGTCTGCTCCACACAAAGCCTTTACGCCAATTGTGTGCTGCATATTTATCTGCACCAAATTGTAACACTGCTGCAGTTTGGTTCATTGCTTCAGTACTCAATAAATGAAGCGGTAGTTTGCCATCATCAAACTTTAGTGCAGTTCCAAACTGTTTTTCGATTGCTGCTACAGTTTCAGCAGGAATTTGTACATTGTCTGGAATACCAAACACTGTTTGGTGTTCTATCTGCTTTTTAATATACATTGTATCGCCTGTGTCAGGATCAGTAAGGGAGATTATATCGTCTTGTTTTGGCATAGGAGTTGTTTGTGGTTGGTTGTTTATAAATTGAAAAGTCATGTTTAAAACTCATCGTTTACTTTGGGCATAAATAATCGGGGAATTGTTTTCTTTTTCTTTAACTGTTTTAACAGTTCTGGATTAATTTCACTGCGTAGTGAAGCAATCCCTCGCTGACGACAGTGTTGTTCGTATACTGGTAATAACACATCTAAGATCAATGTTTCTAGCTGTGCAGTATAATTTGGTTGTGTTGACATTAAAATTCTCCGAGTGCCTTTATTATATCATTCTGGCAAATATTTTTCAAGAGTATTTGAGCTTTAGGTTAGCCCAAACCTTAAAAACACACTTGCCTAACGTTTGGTCTTGTGATATAATTGAAAGTTCATTCACACAAACTACAAGCATGAGCTACGATATATTAATTAATAACTTGGTTAATGGAGAAACTGTTACAGTAACTAGACCAGATGGTACTACTTATACAGAACCCAGACCACCAAATCGCACAGCATTAGCAGCGGCTAAAGCTATTCAGAATCTACAAGGTCAACTAAACTTTGGTACAGCTGCTATTGCTCAGCTTACCAAAGAACGTAATGAACTTTGGGAACTTTGTGATAAAGTTCAGCAAGAAAATAAAAGGCTGCAAGATGAAGCTAACACTAAAACAAGCACTAATACCAGTGCTAATGGGAGTACTAGTAGCTCTGCCTCTGGATAAGGCTGAAAGAGCAATTAATACTGCGTATCAAACAGTAAAAGCCACACAACACGAAATGTTGTGTTTGGCTAAAAATATTTACTTTGAAGCTCGTGGCGAGCCTATGCGGGGTAAAATAGCAGTTGCACAAGTTACGCTAAATCGTGTAACACATCGCACCGAATTTCATTCAAACATTTGTGGAGTTGTATATGCAAAACATCAATTTTCGTGGACTATGGAACGGCATCGTGAACCTGGTGGACCAGCTTGGCGTGAGGCTCAAGCGCTTGCTAAAGCGGTAATTTCTGGTACTGTTCACCTGCCAGGTTTCAAGGCTTTGTACTTCCACAATCTAACAGTAAATCCTAGTTGGAATCGAACAAAAGAATTAGTTGCCAGAATAGGTAATCACATTTTCTATGCTTAACCAAAAGGGCAGACAGGCTAATTATTTTTGGCTTGCTGCCCTTTTTGTTTTCTGTTATAATAATGGCTTAACAGAGAAATTTTATGAAAATCAGACTACTCAGCGACCTACACACCGAATTCCGTTTACCATATAAAACTCATCCAATGAGTGAATATCGTGGCGAAGATGTGCTTGTGCTTGCTGGCGACATTGCCAGTGGAAGTACAAATACAATGGATGTAATCAAACACTTTTTAGATCAAGGTTTTCCTAAAGTTATTTATGTGCCTGGTAACCATGAGTACTATGGTACTACTATCAAAGACTTTAATACAAAAATGTTTGAGAAGTGTGCAGATACTCCAGGAGCATACTATTTAAATCAGAATAACATTACTTTTGATGGAGTGTTATTTATAGGTGCTACACTGTGGACTAACTTTAGTGATAATCCTATAGTACAAAGTGTTTGCGGTCGTGCAATCAATGACTTTCGTCAAATCAAAAACTTCAAAACTCGTGATGCTTATGACTTGTACTACAAGCATTTAAATCATATTAAAATGCATTACGAAACTCGTAGTACTCGCAAAACGGTCATAGTCACACACTTTTTACCAGCCCGTGAGTGCATTGCACCACGCTGGCGTGGCAGCGATTTACTCAACGACTACTTTGCTAACGACTTAGGGTCAATGATTGCTGATATGGAAAACACCACATGGTTGTTTGGTCATACACATGACGCCGTAGACCTTACACTTGGTAATACTCGTTTAGTATGTAACCCACACGGCTATTATGGTTCTAGTGAGCCAGGTACTAACGGATTTGACCCATTTAAGACGATTATAGTATGATTTACATCTTAATGATTTGGACAGTTGTAGCAGCTAGCGATTCGCGTGGTGGACCAATGAAAGTTTATCAAGACTGGCGTCCACTAGGCGAGTTTCATGCTGAAACAGGCAAAAATGGCTTTCAACTTGGTAAAACAGCACAACAAATGTGTGAGAATGCAGCACAAGAACTTGGACTAAAATCTGAGGTTTATCGTTGCATTAGGAGCAAATAATGAAAAACTTAACTGACTATTTTAATATATTGTTATTGGCTATGTTAGGCGACCATGACCTTGTTAAACGCTGGTGGGATAGCCCTAACTTAGCGTTTGACAATAAGTGTCCCAAAGATGTAGACGAAAATACAGTTAAAGCTTATCTTGAAAGGCACACTTTTGGCTAAGAAAATATTTTACAGCGAAATTCGTGAAACTTGCAAATTAGTAGAGTACGATTTAAAACTTGCTGGCAAAGGCAAACTTTGGGTCGAAGTTTACAGAGACGAAGAATATGAATACCGAGCACTGTTTCCAGATGTATCAGACTGGTCAGCAGTGCCTATGACAATTTTAACACACAAACTACATGAAACACAAACTGATTACCGCTAAAGTTATTGCAGATAGCGTATGCCCACAAGGTGTACGCATGACTACTATGGAGATTGAGTACCCCCGCTTTATTTTAGCAGAACTCAATACACATCGTATGTTGTCAAAGAATAGCGCCAGTTCACGGGCTATTCCTGTTAAGGCTATGCATGACTTTATCAAAGAAAACCCCGCTACTCCAGTACATTGGGGCAAGAATCAACCAGGTATGAAAGCCGATGAGCAAGTAGGTAGTGCTGTAGCTACAGAAGCAGAACGAATATGGAATCTTGCTAAAGACGATGCACTACATTGGGCGGACACTTTAGCACATAAATTTGCAATACATAAACAGATTGCTAACCGCGTTACAGAGCCTTGGATGACAATGAAAACTGTTATCTCAGGTACTGAGTGGACTAACTTCTTTCATTTTCGCAATCATGCAGACGCACAGCCTGAGATCAAGGCACTAGCAGAAGCAATGACTGTGGCTTATACAACACACTTACCTGTTGAACTAAAACCAGGTGAATGGCATTTACCTTATATTACGATTGCAGAACATGTACCTACTGGTGAACTACAGTATTTTGACGAAGACTTTAACAGACTTAGCCTTGAAGACGCTAAGATCATTAGCGCTAGTTGTTGCGCTCAGGTTAGCTACCGCAAGAATGATCCTGGATTTACAAAAGCATTTAAAATCTGGGAACAATTAATTAAAAACGATCCTGTACACGCCAGTCCAATTGAGCATCAAGCTACGCCTATGGATGTTAATAGTATGTGTAGGTTTGAACCTGACACATGGCAGCCAGGTGTTACTCATGTCAGTGCTAATAGCGATTTGTGGAGTGGCAACTTGCGTGGCTGGATTCAGCATCGCAAACTTATTAGAAATGAGGCGGTATGGTAAATCCTGAATATCCCACATTTGAATCGTGGTACAACGAAATCGAGATCACGGCTTTTAGGTCAGAGCGATTCTTTGAACACTTGGATTTGTTTAACAGTACTGTTTGTACAATTCAACGTAACGAATTTATTACAAACTGGATGCGTGCAGCGTTTGAATCTGCACGACTAGAAAAAGGCGATTCTCTATGATAGAACCCAGCAACAACTCACTACAAAAATCTTGGATTGTTGATGTGCAAGAAGATACCGAAGGTTATTTTATTCAGTTTACAGATGAAATGCTGGAAACCACTGGCTGGAAAATTGGCGACACACTCTTGTGGGAGCCAAAAGCAGGCAATGCTTGGACATTAAGGAAAAAACCATGATTGTTATACTCTACACTGCGGACTTTGAACCTATTATTCCCATTGACTTACCGCTTTGGTTACTAGAGCGCCTAGAGGTTGAGGGTCAGGTACGTGTAGCCGTTAACAGACCAACACAGTTTGTTGATGAAAAGATTCCTGTGGGTAACTTAGACCCAGGTATGCCCACTGTGCGTATTCGCTGTGAGCGATTGCGGTGGCGTGATGGCTCACTAAAAACACTTTTAGTTACCGAAGACGAAGAACTTGCACTGAGCCTAAACCCAGAGTGGTTGCCTGGTCAACGTGCCCCTATTCAAATGTATATGGGAGCTATGCGTAAGATGCATGAAGAACTAATCAAACAAATCAGAAAAAATCAGAGTTGACTCAGAGCCTAATCTTTAGTATAATATATATTATTGATTAGGAGAAAACTATGTTTTATTGCGTGTGTTGTAGTGATACTGTTAACCCACTGCGTTGGCAGTTGGGCAGGCATACCTGCCTACCTTGCGGTGAAAAATCCGCACGACAGTACAAACACACAATTGTACCAATGCCTAAAAGCAATTATATTGTAGTAACGG
>Ga0315909_10004197_pt1 | contig 17119 bp, 17 predicted proteins | sample LakEriMetagenome_11_FD_203527 | JGI IMG/M metagenome (GOLD analysis project Ga0315909, IMG submission 203527) | Freshwater fungal communities from buoy surface, Lake Erie, Ohio, United States - Buoy 2 MA125 | ecosystem: Environmental > Aquatic > Freshwater > Lake | place: USA: Lake Erie, Ohio...
AGTAGCAATCTGTAAAGCTTCCGCCAATTGTACCACCAATTGCAAGTTCAATATTTGGTGATGAGAAGGTTGCTGTAATAAACAAATCAACATCATCACAACTAGGTGCACAACAGTTAGTTACCACATTAAATAATGCTGATCTGATATCACATATAGTGATCCACATATTATTTACAGAATCTGCTAATGTGTTATAGTTACCGGCTGTAATCCAACCAGGCAAACTACCCATATTAACAGATGTATTGCTTAATGATGGCGATGTATCTAGATTAACACATTGCTCAGCAGTAGCTGCATAAAGTTCTGTAGCAGAACCAGTTGCTGTTTTTAATTCACAAAACGCTGTTTCCAAGGTTTGTACAAAATCCTCAACAGGAATATTTGTACCTGCAGTTAGACAGCTAGTAGGAATCTCAATTACAGGTGCTGGTGGATTACATGGATCACAAGCTTCAATTACAGTAAGTCTGTCATTAATATCTTGTACAACACCTGAAAGTACTGTAAGATCATTTGTAATAGTGCACACACGATTAGCAATTGCTGTTGCATAATCTTTAATGGTCATTTCAGTAACTAGGTTACCAAGACCGTTTACATACTGAAAGCATGATGCAATAGGCACCATACAGGCCATAGCTTCTTCACAGTTAGTAACAACCACCTCACCAGGTACAAGCGACTTAGTTGTAGTTCCAGAAGTAGATCCTGAAACAGTACACAAAGTATCTATAATAAACTGAATAAGGTCATGAATATTCTCAGGCTTAGGGCAAATTGGTGGAAAGCATGATACATCAAATGTTGTAATATCAAGCTGATCTACAAGTGTACATAGTTCTGTTGCTACCTTATAAGTAACATCAGAAATGCTATCTCCTTTGCAAAGTTGGATGCATGGGATATCTGGTCCCTGCCAGATTACGCAGTTACTTGAAACAGGATTACATCCTGCTTGTGTATTTGTTGGTTGTATAGGAAGTGCCATATATATAATTTACAAAATTTTTATCTAATTAACTAGGTTCTGGACAAATTACTGGAGTAACTGGTGTAGTTATAACACATGCTGTTGGATCATTAATTACAGCCAAATTAGAAAGTTGTTTTTTGATCCACACACTATTTATATCTACAGTATCACACTGTGAGTTAATACCATATTTTAAGTTTTTAAACAATCTATAGTAAGCTTCAGCAAACTTAATGTTAGCTGAAATATCACATTGAGATTGTGTTATTTGGTAAAACTGTCTATCTGGTTTAGGAATTACTCTTGTATATTTTACAGGAGCTGGTTCTGGTGCTGGTAAACAACACTCGCAATCCTCAAATATTTGAAGAACTCCTTGCTCATTTTCTAATATAGTAAGTGAGGTCATTGACTGCTCATCAAAAGCAACCTCAGTTACAATAAAACAAAAATCAGGATTCTCAGTTACTTTAACTACTTTATCTACTGCTTGAGCAAATTGAGAATTTAAAGTAAATAAGAACTGATTAGGATCTAAGCAATTAGTTAGTTGATATACAGTTGGAGGAACAGGTACAGGAATTCCACCAATACATTCTTCACAAGTTTTAAAACTGTCAATAATGTTTATAACTTGTGAAAGACCACCTTGTGTCACAACTATCCAGCAATTATTCGGGTAGCCCTCTACATATACTATCTCACCTAGGTATGTACTTATACCCGGTGTAAGTTCTTCTGTTGTATATATTGTGGGAAGCTGATTTGAGCAATCTCTTAAACCATAAGTAACCGGTTGAGTAACGCATTCTGAACAATCACCAATCGCATTAATGGTTGTATAACTAATATTTACAGAGTTCTCACAATTTAAAACCGCTGTTATAAAATAACAAGCAGAATCAATTTGCACATAACCATCTACATAAGCTGATAAATCATTATTAACTATAAGAGCATTACCTGTTTCTGAACAAGGGTTTAACTGATAACAAGGACTGTTTGACGTAGCGGAGTCCATTGCATAAGCATCTGCATTAGTATAGGTATCAGATATACTTATAGTAAATGTAGATGGTGATGTTGGTACAAACTCATAAATTCTATGGGTATTTGTATTGCTGTCATCATATGTGTAAAAACCGCTACCTACTTCATATAAAGTACTTCCAAACTTTGGATGTGAATTTGAAGAAAAGTCATTACTACCTATTGGTAACCATGATGCACCGGCATTATAAGATATATATGGAGTAGAATTAGCAGCAGATACAATAAAAGTATTATCACCTTTAGCGGCAATATTAGTGTACTTAGGTATGACACCTATAAAGTTTGGGTTAACACTAAAATCTAATGCAACTACAAAACTAACTCCACCATCCGTTGATCTAAATATCTTTCTTTTTGTTACCGCAATTATTGTATTGCCATCTGTAGAAAGATGTACAGCGGATATAACATCAAGTGGATTAGTTGGATCAATTACACTATTAGAATATAATCCTGTCCAGGATGTTCCACCATTAACTGTTTTATATAACTTAGCCCCTTGTGATGCTACACCTACAGTTGCAGATACAAAGTGAAGAGCATAAGAAAGAGTTGCTGAATTTGTTGTAAAACTTATAAGCCTATTAAAGGTTACACCAGCATCTATTGATTTTACAATACCGCCTTGACCCACACCATAAATAATGTTAGGATTATCTGTAAATGCTAGTCTGTAAATTTGTGGTACAAAAGATGACCAGTCACCCACAGAAAGATTTAAGGTTACACCTCCATCATTAGAATAGTAGAGTTTGGTATCACCACCAATAACTATCTTATCAGCATTTGATGGATAAACTCTTACATCATAGAGGTTAAAACCTGCAGGGTCAGTAAGATCTGTCCATAATCCTGAAGTGTGATTATAAGATCTTAATAGACCTTTTTCACCAGCATAATATGTTTTACCAACTAGAGGCATTATAATTTTGTTTTCTGTTTATTTTTTATCCGGTCTCGGAGCTGGTGTCATTTTACCAATGCATTTAGAACATCCTTGACGTCCATCTGCTGTTACTCTTTTTTGACATCCGCAACTCATTGTTGCTCCGCAGTTTGCACATTTACTCATAATTGTTGGTTTTTAATAAGTTTAACATGATTCACAACCACAGCCACAAGAAAGTTTTGTGAGCTTACTTGTAACATATGTATATATATCCATGCCCTGTTTAGGGTTATGGCAATATTCCACTTTAGATTTTGCAGCTTGTAACATTGTCCATAGTAACTGCACCTCTTTAAGCTTCTCTTTCATAGGAGGCAGAGGCTCGCAATTAGGAACATCTAAGCAACAAAGAATCTCATTTATTTTATTTAAGGCTTGTGTAATACGCAAATGATTGTATTCTACATACACAGTATCATTTGGTGCTACACTGTATCTTACAACATACACACCATCAGGTAAAGCATTGCGTGTTGAGCCGCAGTTAGTTAACTGTAAATCTAAATCACATGCTGTATAGTTTACAGAAAAATCTGTACCTGGACTTAATGCTACTGCTGTAGTAAAACCAGGAGCTGTAATTTCAAGCTTTGGGCATTCTACTGGTACGTAGTCATTATAAGTACTTGTATCAATCACACGAAATACGCATGTTGTAAGTACATCAGGAATTTCTATTGAGAGTTTATGTTGTGCCATATGACTAAGTTACAAAGATATAGTGTAAAAATAAAAAAGGGAAGGAGTTTTTTTGCTCCCTCCCTTTTTACAAGTATTAGTTAAGATTAGTCAATAATAACAGCATTTGGATCTACTGGAGTACAAGTAGGAGCTGTATCATAAGTATACATAGTCTCACAAGCGCCGCAGTTATCTAACCACTTGTTTACAAAGCTCTCAAAGTCTGCTAATGATGGGTCATAGAATTTAATATTATCACCATCGTACTGACCAGCGTAGTTCTCGTCAAAGGTAATAGTGTTACCACTAATTGACAAGATTACTGCATTATCATCACCATTATTAAAATCAATTACACCACCTACGTAAGCACCAGCTGCATCAGCTACTGTTATACTACCTACTGATCCATCCCAGCTTGCAGCAGTTGTTGCTACAGTAGTCATCTCAGGCATACCTACAATCTCTAACAAGTACTGCTCATTATCAAATGTTCCAGTTGGATTGTTAAAGCGTGGCACACTGTGTTGGATATAGTAACGAGTGTAGTAAGAGCTACGGCTGATTGCATCATATACATCTGTACCGTTAGTGATCTCACGGATACGCAAGTCAGTTCCAGTATAGAAAGGTTGTTGCATGTAACCTTCAGTTAAGATAAGGTCACGGATAACATTCTCTCCAGTTCCTTTGATTTGGATTGGTTCACAAACATCATTTTTGCAAAGACCTGTGAAAGTACATGGGTCACCGTTAAGATCTACCTCAGAAGCAAAAAGCTTAACTGGCTCTAAGAAAGCAATGATAGAATCATTTGGATAGAAAGTACAATCTTGGAAGCGAGTATCAGCATAAGCTCCAGTGATAATTAAACCAGCAAGAGTAGTCTCATCTGTTCCAGGAGGGAATGCAGCACCTTCCAAAGTGTAAGGTAACAATGCTTCAGCAGTTGTGCTGTCATCAGACAATACTGGTTCAAATGCTTGCCAGGTACCACCACCATTTGTAGAGTAAGTGATTGTTACGTGAATAAATGGGTTGATCAAGATACTATTCAAGAAATCATAAGCCCACTTAGTGTAAACAATCAAAGGGTTAACTGGGGTTGGAGCAATTGCATCAGCATCGCAACATCCAGTGTAAGCACCAGAAGTGTAGTAAGAGTTACGAGTTAAGTAACGCAATGCTGGTGATCCTTTAATGTCTAAACGCAAAGAATAAGTCTCTCCGCATAAGAATTGCTTAGCGCAATATCCTTCCCAATTATCAGCAGTAGCACCAACAACGATTTGTGCTTGCTGTGGAGTAGATGGAAGAACTTTATAAAAGCTCTGCACATACTTTGGGTTGATAGTCTTAGACTTTACAGACTCAGCATATCCACCGTGGAAAGGTCCAATTTTGTCCTTACCTTCATGAATAGAACCTGATACCAATACCATTGGGCAGCAATTTGTTGGAGCTGTTGTGTATTGCGTCCAAGATTTAGGGTCATAAAAACCGAATTCACCTTTAGTCAATTGGTGTGTACCTTGACCATCGGTTACAAAACCTGTTGTTCCAACAAAGGTTTTGTTAAAGGCATGATTAAAATAAGCCATTGTTTTTGTTTTTTAAGGGTTATAAATATATATTTAATATAAGAAAAGTATTTCTACTTTCCAAATTATTTCAAGAAAAGTAATTTGTACTTAGCAGAATTTATAGCATCCTTAACTAAGTCTAGGTTATTAACTATCTCTGAATAAGGCATCATACCTTGAAGTTTATTGATAGAATTGTACATATCTCTGAGATAAGCTACCGCATCAGCTACAGTATCTAGTGTGCGTATTGGCATATCTTTATAAGTTAAAAGTTTTTCAGTTGCACCCTGATAACCTTCTACTAGAGTATCAGCATAACCATGCAAACCATCATAAAAATCACCAAGAGCTTTATGAGCAGCATAAGAGCCATCTCCTTTTATCTTTAAGTGTAATCTATGAAAACTTACAGCAGCATTCATCATCTCTGTAGAGCAAGCGGCAGTCATATTATCTAATGAGCTTCCCCCAACTCCTGCATCTGCAGTTGGTTGCGGTTTAGCAGCTTGTTCAACACTAGGTCTGCTAAGTTTTTTAGCAGGTTCCGAGTCTCTCTTTAATAAATTTCTTGGTTGTTCAGCCATAATTATGAGTTTTCTTCACCAGATGTTCCTGCAATCTGATATTGTGTTATTGATTCTATATCCCCTGCTAATACTTGTACCGCCTCATCAATTAATGTTTCAGTGACATCCTCTTTAAATTCACACTCTACATCTGCTGCAGATACAAAACCTGTGTAAGGATTTACACAACCTTGTATTTGAATTTTAACAGGTTCTCTATAATACATCAACTTAGCATCAGTAACTATAAAATCATCATTTGTATAGATTTTAATCTTGTTACCTGCTAGGGTACAAAAAGTTTCTGCCCAGTCAAAACTAGGTTTTTTGTTGTCATCGCGTAGCAAAATTGCTGCATTAGCTTCCTCAGCTAAATACACAACAAATCTTCTTGGATCAGGACAACAGTCATTTTTACCATACGCATCTACACGCTTAAATTCCATGTAGTCATCTGGTAATGTTTCTGATATAACATAGCCCGGCATATCTGAATAAGCCATGTCAGCTACAGAAAGCAAAGGTTGTAAATCATCAATTTTACGCTTAGACTGCTCATCACCTTGTTTAAGTATATTGATACCTACAAGCTGACGCCTAACCCATTGAACCTGGGCTTTGTTAAAAGCCTCAACAATTTGCCAGCATTCTATGTTATCATAGTCATTACTAGCAAGCTTGTTAAGCCTTTGCATTACTTTTAATCTAAGGGTAGAATTATTCATTATCCTCTTTTAATATTTTTCCACATAGCTGCAGCAGCAATCTTTTTACCTTTCTCTCCACCACCTGCTTTAGCTGCAATCTTGTCAAACATTTTACCTTTTTTACCTATGTCTTTACCAGCTGAAGCTTTTTTGGCTACAGATGATTTTTGTTTTTCAGATAATCCTGAAGATGGTTTCTTTGCCATACTATTATAGTTTTAACATTTCCACTTTCTAAGTGACTTATTAATCCTTGAGTTGGGGTCATTAGCCGTTTTAGCACTTGTAAGTTTCTTCTTCATCCCAGACATTCTAGCACAAAAGCTTTTTTTTCTAGGTCCGCCCTCTGGTTGAGGCGCTTTAATATCATGACCTGCCGCCTTTAATGAAGCACGCCCTTTAGCGTTAAGTCCTCCACTTGGAGACTTACCTTCTTTTCTTTGCCATGCTGGACTTTTTGCCATTGTCTTTAGGATAAGGGTTTTCTTTATGCCATTTTTTAGTGGCGGCTACACCTTGTTGGATAGTCTTAGCTCCTGCTTTTTTAGTAAGATCTATAGTATCCCATACACCTTTATCTTTGGTTGGATGGTTAACCATAATATTTCCTACCTTACCTTCTCCTCTTTTAGTAGTCTTTTTATAGATTACATGCTTTTCACCTCCAGCAGATACCTTGACCTTAGCCATACTATTTCTTTTTTGTAGAACCGCCTTTAGCCATTCTTATAAATAGAGCACCGGCATTTCCACCTTTAGCCATCTTAGGTTTTTTACCTGAAGCTTTCATAGACATTGCTATTGCAGCTTGCTGTTTTGCATTCTTTGCCATTACTTTTTAGATTTAATCTTTTTTTCTTGAGCAAGCATTTGCTTGGTAGGCTTCTTGCCTGAACCTTTATTTGCACGGATGTTATCCCATAACCCACGTTGTGAGTATGAGCCATCTGCTCTTTTAATCATGGGTTTACTTTTTGCAGCCACAGTTACTCATTTTTGTTGGATACACAGAACCCAAAGCTCCTCCTTTTTTGAAGGAAGGCTTTGAGTTTGGGTACCCGATTAGGTTTTTCTTTTCACTATTGGTGACAATCTTGCTCATTATTTTCTCTTTGGAGCAGGTTGTGTCTTGCTCTTAGGTGCTTTTTTAGGAGCAGATTTCTGAGCAGCAAATTTAGCATTACCTCCACCAATTTGATTCTTAGTAGAAGTTGCAGCTTTAACCGCAGCATTTGGATTTACCATGCCGCCAGTTTTCATTTTGGCCATTCCGCCGTAGTTCATTTTTTTCATCACAGTAGTGTTTATATATAAAGATAGTTAATGATTCCAATATTGCTCCACTCTTTTCTGTAAATCTATTAAAATTTCTTCATTGAGTGGGTTTTTCAAATACTCAACAATGTCAGCCTGATTTCTACCTAGCAATGCTCCTTTATCTTTATGGTAAATAAAGCCATCGGATTTAGCTGTAATAACTTTAAAGTAAGCAGCATCTTTTACAATAGATCTCAGTTTCAACATTTCCATATCTTGATTACAAGCATCTAAGAACATTTGTGAAGCACGGGCTGCATTTTTTTCAGAGCCATCACCCATAATAAATTTATCCATGCTATCATAGATTAAATCATTAGGTGTTGACTTTCTGTATTGTGAGCCAGAAGCCTCAACTAATTTTGCTACATAGAATAACTTGCTTGTATTCTTGTCAAATAACTTTTGCAACTCAGAAAGCGCTTTGTTACGCAATTTCTTAGTTTCAGTCTTAGTAGATACAGTCTCCTCAAATTTATCTAAGTAGAACTTAGGTATTTTGTTAAATGGGCGAGTACGTGCATCCTCTAAACTTTTTGCCACTATACTGAATCCTCCGGCATTGATTGCATACAACTTAATCAAGTCATATGGATCATTTACTGGATCTAAATATAAAGGCTCATTCCCACATTTAAGTTCTATTTTACTCCAGAACTCATCATTATCAGGGCGTAGTAATTTAATCTTTGCCCAAAAATCTTTGTCATCAGTCTCAACAACATTTGCTGCTAATTCTCTTTCAAGTTGTGCTACTACAGTTCTAATCTCTTTGACCTTAGCATCACGCTCTTCCTCATCTCTGATATTTTTAATATCAGGAGCAAATTCATTTAATCCTGTAACATATCTCTTAACACCGTTATGCTCAATACAAGCAAGTTGTTCTTGGTGGTAAACTCTATCATAGAGTACCATACCATATTTTTCCAAACCTAGGTTATTGACTTGTCTGTCAAAGTAAGGTTTAATCATAATAGGACTACGCTTTGTAGCCGCATTGTTTTCAATAAGAGTGAAGCTCATAATTTGTTGGTTTTATTTTATTGGTTTTTTGTAAAGGTAGTAAAAAGGGGGAGGCTTTCAACTCTCCCCCAGTTTACATATATTCTAAGATTAGAATGATCCGCCAGTGATTGGGTTACGCATAACAATCTTCAATACTTTGGTTGGGTCTTTAACCCAGATCGCAGGCATTGTTTGAGTCATGTATACGCGGTATCCATTGAATTGTCCAGAGCTTTGGAAACCTTGGGTACGTCCCATGTAGTCCATAGTTCCGTTTTGGTACCACCACTTTAATTGATTATCCCAAGATAACTTCAACAAGAAGATGTTGTCATTAGTGTTATCAGTGATATCAAAGATAATGAATGAGTAAGAAGACAATGGGAAACCATCAATGATTGGGTTTTCAATGTCATTGGTGTGTAGGTTATCAAACGCTGGGTTCAACACAAACTTCACGTTAGCCAAGAATGGGATAACATAAGAAGTGTAAGCAAATCCAAAGTTCAAGTCCATACCTTTACCAGTGATTGCTCCGATGTCAGCAGCTTGGATCAACAATCCTGAAGACATTGCCTCACGTGCAATAGCTTGGTTAACCATACGCATACCACCCATACCTGTTTGTACAACTAACTGACGCTTAGGATCTGGACCTTGGAAGTCAACCTTACCAGCATAGAAGTTATACAATTCAGAACGGAACAAGTCAAGGCTGAAACCTGATTTGTTATATACACGCTTAAATGAGTTATCCAATTGCTTCCACAAACCGACAGATAAGCGGATATCATCTGGACCATCTTGACGCACACGTCCACCTTGTCCCCACATTAAGTAGGTCTCGATGTCATTTGCAACTTTGCTCAAGTGAGCAGCTTCCATTGTAGTCAAGAAAGTACGTGACAAAGATCCATTAGACATAGCGCGCTTAACGTAGTCTTTACCCATGCGAGAAACCATATTGTCTAGGTTAGCAATTGATGGGTCAATGCTCTTGTCAAAGTTACGCCAGATCTCTACTACAGGTACAGTACCGTCTGCAGTCATTCCGCCTTTAGCCATAAGGTCAGCGCGAGAAGATACAGAATAGTGTACGTGTGCTTCAGCTCCTCCTACGAAGTTGTAGAATTCACGGAAACCAGTAGCTGTTACGATGTCAGAGAAACGCTCTCCGTACTCACCGCGAGCAGAACCTTTACGGAACAACTTAGTTCCTGGAGTTACATAGTCTGCAGTAAGACCATAAGAAGAATCATTGTTTACTAACTGAACAGTATACACAAATCCATCACCTACTGGAACAATGTCCTCAGTTGGTACGATGTACATCTCAGCACCGTTGTACTTGTCATAAGTGATGATATCACCATGTCCAAATTCACGACGTGAAATCTTAAGTTTGAAGGTAGTACCATCAACACCTAAGTTGTTAATTCCGTTATCTGTTTCAACTAAGTCTACAATGTAAGGAAGATCTTGTACAACTGGAGTTTCCCATTTGTACTCACCTCTTGCATTTGTAACATTAATTACGTTTTTACCACCAAAGCTAGACATTTGGTACAAAGGCATTTCTACCTTCTGCGCCATTGCCCAAAGATCTACTGGACCTAAATCCATAGGTTCAGAGTTCTTGAGCATGTTAACCAAGTGGTAAGAATCTACGTGTGAACTAGCTGCGTAGTTGGTATCTCGTAGAAATATACCATTGTTCAAAACTGGAGTTGACATGTTTTATTTATTTATTTAAGGGTTAATTAACGTTTAAAAAAGTTATCATTTCTTGGGATTCTGCGCTGTACTTTTTCCTCTTTCTCAACTACCGGCGTGCTAGAAGTTTTGCGTGCTTCTTCAGTCTTTAGTTGACGTACAGTTTTTTCTACAGCTTCAGTTTTCCCAACATCTTTAATTCTGGTACGGTATCCATCTGGATCTTGTAAAAGCCATAATGCTTCTGCAATCAATCCATAGTTAGGTTCAACATATTGATACTTCTCTAGCAAGTGTCCTAATAAGTTAGTAGGACGGCCTGACATAGATGGGTAGTTAGGTTGAACTAGACCTGAGTATAATAATGCTTGGGTCTTCTTATCTAACTTAACACCGTTTATTTCACCAGGTTGCAAAACAGTATATACATTATGCATATATGCTTTAGCTGCTTCCTGTTGTTGTTGTTTCATTCTCTCTTGTTCTGCAAGTCTTTGAGCTACAACCTGCTCTTGCATTTTGTCCAACTTTGGTTTGAACTTCATTGCTTTGGCTTCAAGATCTCCTCTATCTCTCCAATCTTCAATTTCTTCTTCAATCTCCTCAGAGGAGCCAAAGTTTGTTGCTCTTAAATACTCGCGAACAATTTGTTCCTGATCATTAGAGCTTTTAGGATTAAGTTCTCTTACCTCTTCTGCTTGGGCAAGAACTCTAAATAATCCTTTTAAGTCATCTCCACCATCAGCTACATATTTTGCAGCTGCTTGTAATTCTTGAGGTAATGCTTGGAAAAACTCAATAGGTGTTTTTTCACGAATTTGGTTTTCTCTCTCAATAAAGTTTGCTTCTAAAAGCTCTTCATAGTCCTTCATTGAGTAATCCTCTAGAGGCTTGTCATCATCAAAAGGTACAATCTGCCCTTTCTCAATTAACTTGTTAACAAGCTCGGCCATGCCACTCTTGTCAATTTTTTGACGACCTGTGGTTTTATTCTTAGGCTCATCATCTTGATCCCCAATTGGATCTACCTCTTTTAATACATCATCAAGTGATGGAGTATTTTCAGGTTTACCATTTTCTGACCCTTCATCATCAGAATTTTCAAGGAAGGAGAGATCAGATTCTGGCTTAGTAAAAATACTAGGTTTCTTTTCTGTCTCTGGGAGCATCACGTTTTCTGCTCCGGGTGTACCTAGAATTTCATCTAGGTTAATTTCTACCTGACTAACTTGCGTTATGTCATTGTTGGTTTCTTCAATATTCATTGTCTGTTGGTTTTACAATATCAATATAGGCAAATTTACCGAAATAAACTTCTAAGATTTTAAAACTTTAAAAATTAAAGCTGATCATATAGCTAACACTTACTCTTCTGCACTCACATCATAGCGATTTTTATTCTCTCTAGCTATCTCAAGCTTGGTCATGGCAATGTCTTTTTGTGCTTGTAGCTTTTCTTTCTCTAATGAAAGTTTGTTATTAGCATTTATATTTTGACTATTGTCACGAGCTTCTTGAAGATCGGTGTTCCTCTTATATAACTCAGTGTTTTCTAACTTGTCCATTGCATCCATGTAATCACTTTGCATATTCTGATTAATATCTTGTGTAGATGCAAATCCTGCAGACTTAATCTGAGCTTGGAGAATAGCTGCTTGTCTATCCTTATCATTCTCGCTAGCCTCAAACTGCATCTTCATCTGAGCCTCTTGTTGCTTAGCCTGAATCTGCTGCTCTTGCATTTGCTGCATTTGCTGCATCTCAGCTTGCTTTTGAGCTTGTTGTTTAGCCTCTGCCTGCTTAAGAATACCAGTAACTTCAGCAATAGACTCTGACTTGATAATATTACCTAGGTCAAAGATTGACGCATTAGTTGTGTTATTCTGTATAGCAAGAGATTTAATCTGCTCTAAAATAGCTCTGTGATTAGCTTTGGTTGTGCAGTATACATTAAAGTCTCTAAGTAATAAGTCTGTACCGTTTATTTCAAATACAGCTTTATCCTCAGTAGACGTGATATACTGTAATCTTACAGACGGTTTAGTTGAGTGGTAATACTGTGATAGGTCTGTGCGCATTCTGTGCACGCGAGGCATCAAGTAATCACAGTGTTGGATAAAGTATGTTTCTGTTTGAGCATAAGACGCATTAACAGATTGCTCAACCCCAGTTGCTGTTTGCTGGCTAATTTGCTGACCTAGACGTTGTGGAGTAACCCCTACAACTTCTAATGCTTGCATCTTAAAGTAATTAGCTAACTGAATACGAGACATCAAACGGTTAGTTTGCTCAAGGTCAAGTTTCTGGTAGTGTTGGAATGCAAGAGCATTTTCTGTATTAGTAATAGAAGTATCCAATGGTAACATCTGGAAGTTCTTCATTGCTACATACGCCTTAGCTAAGTTGTTCTTACCCCAGTCCTCACCTAGTGAATGTTTAGGTAAAGCATTCTGATCCAATAAGATAACTGTCCCCAGTTCATCTACTAATATATCTGCAATCTGGTTATTTACAATGTTATAACCAATCTGGAATGGCTTCATTAAGTCAATCAATGAAGTAGATCTTGTATTACGGTCTGAGAATACAGAACCTTCTACAGGAAGCTTACATCCATATAAAGAGTTATCACCCTTAAACTGGAACTTAATTGGCTTAATATTATTCTGGTTTATACCAAGATAAATAGGATTGATACCACCGGGTGATTTAGTGCCCCAGAAAGACGGTTGATGAGGTCCGATTTTAACTCCACCCCAAACTTCATTAATCCATATCCAGTCAATATGCTCACCAAAAATAAGATTATGCTTTGTTTTATTTTTAATAAGGTTTGTGTCATAAATAGGTTTGTCTACTACATCATAGTCCTCTGTAACAACATCAATGCTTACATTACCCAAGTCATCAATTTTAGTAAGGTGTCCTACTCTTCTTTGTGATTTCCAGTAAGTAGTGGTTACACGTAGCAAGTTAGTCATACCCATATCAAAGTAATCCTCTGACTCACTCATGATCCATTTAACTATATCACCACCTTGACTTGTGTTTTCCCACATTGATGTAAACTGGCGATAACCTAATGATGGCAACTCTGTATTCCACTCATAAGATTTTGTACCATCATAGTAAGTACCATCATTTTGGTAACCCTGAATTGGATAACCTGCAGAACGCACAGGGTAAATTAACTCAAGTGACTTTAACTGCTCCTCATTCATTAACCAACCATAGCGGTCAATAACATCTGCAACAGTCATCATATCAAACTTACCTACCCAGCTAGCATCAGAGATGTAACGGATATCAGGAGATTTGTGGTAGAATGTAAGTACAGGGTTCCATAGCTCTACATCATAATCATCATCCATCATACGGAAATGCCAGAACTCACGGTCTGTAATAAGCATATCACGGAAAGCTCTTTCTTCAAGCTCCTCCATTTTAAAACGCTCAACATCATTTGCATGCTGGTGTGTAGCCCACTGCTCTATTGTTGACTTATAGTCTTTGGTAAAAAAGTTCTCAATTTCAGGTAATGATCTTAATTTCTCTGGGCTTAATAACTCATCATATTGAGGGTTATCAAACTCAAAGCCCATGTTCTCTAAGTTAGTTCTAACTTTTAGCTCAGCGTTTCTTAGAAGTAATTGCTCTACTTCTGTACGCTTAGCCTCCATCTGCTCATTGTATGAAATATCATCTACACCTTTATAAACTACTTTAGTAGATCTTTTAGCAAACTCAGCTACAAGAGTGTTAATTACATTAGGTATAATAGGATAGAACTTAAGCTCTAAAGCTGTGCTATCTTCCTTAGTAAGCACCTCAATTAAGTCAGCATACTCATTATCTGTTTCAACTATGTAGTCAGTCTTATCTATAATACCTTTTGCAAGCTTATAGTTTTTCATAAGCCTACGTGCATTTCTGCGGACTTGCTTAAGTCCTTCCCACTCTAACCAGTCAAGGTTCCATCCTGTCCAGTCTTCATCTTTCTTTTTTCTTGGTAAAAACTGAATAGGCTGGTTAAGAGTACCCATTTTGTTGTACTCTACTTTGGCACCAGCCTTAACCTGCATGGCATTATATATTTCCATAGCTTATCTAAAATTTTTAAAAGGTGATCTTGGTAGTTTCATACCGTCAAATTTATGACCTCCTCCGCCTATATGACGAAAAGGGCTCATATTTAATTTACTGAATTTATTATAGTTATCCAAGACTTTTGCATTCCCAGTTTCCTCAAAACGCTTTTTATAACCTCTATTTGCTTGTTGGACTTTAGCAAAAGCTACTAAAGCAGCAAAAGATACAAGTCTATCCACGTTAACTCCATCTCGGTAAGCCATCATCTCTTTAAGTAACATAGGGTCTGGAATTCTCTCTACACCATAGGTAGTTCTTATTACTTTACCGTCTTCAGTTACTTCTTGGTCAAGTTCTTCTTTAATGAACTCAATAGCATAACTCACCATGTGACTTTTAAATAAAGTACCTGTGTTACGCCATCCGTATTCTTGGAACACATTAGCATTAGCACCAATATCTTTTAACCATAGAATTTGATTTCTTGGTACAAGATATCTTTGTTTTTTTCTGTTAATCATGTGCGTAATAAATTGAGGGATGTTATTCTCCACAATTGTCCACGCATTATACCACTCTATAATAAGCTCTAGTCTCTCGTGTGTTTTATTAATATCATCAAAGCGACCACACCAAGCAGCTACTATAGCATCTCTTTCTATATAGGTTTCTGCCTCATCTAAATTACGCTTTGTTACTTCAACTGCAGATTTATATACATAGATGGAACACAGTGATTCTGAGGTAGTTGTCTTTCCTTCACCCACGGGGTCAATGCTTGCATAGTACATCCCAAACTCAGGATCTTTAACCGGTCTTTCCCACACTACTAAACACCCAGTTTTGTCCTCTGTATTTTTAGTAATAGGAAATTCTGATATAGGTTGTTTATTAGAACCTGATACAGTAGGTTGGCCCTCAGCACTTCTATAAATATCTAAATATTCATAGGCATAAACCTTATCATCAATTCTTCTAGCCTGCGCATTTATTAAATGAGATGGGAATACAGATACAGTTCTGAAGTCAAATGCTTCTTTAATATTTCTAGGGTGCTGAGATATACGGAGCTGATACTCTTGGGGATCAAGATCTTTCTTCCACTCAGCAAACTGCTCATCTAAAGCTTTAAGAGCCTCCTCCACTTTAGAGTTACCGTACTCATCAATATATGGAGGCATTGACCATTGCTCAGGAATAAACAACCCAGTTCTGCCTACAACACCTGTCTCATCAATAAGATTAGAATCAATAGCAAAAATATCATTACCATCAGGTCTAGTGATCATCTTCTTTAGAGGCTCACACTGAGACAAGTCACCGACAGATCCTGCAGCAACAAACATACCTGTAGTCATAAAACCTGATTTCATAGCAGGGCGGATATACTCAAATGTTGTATCCATCTTAGGAGCAATACCAGCTTCCTCGTGGAAGAAGTATTTACATGGTCCCCCTACCCCGTTAGTAGGATCTTTTTCAAATGACATACCTTGCATTACACCCTTAAGACCTACTTCTGATTTACGTTTGCTCATAGGATCAACAGTCTCAATCTTCTGCTGCCACATCATAACCTTGTTAGGGTTCATGGGGCGGTACCATGCGGTATGTTTATTTAAGAAAGCCTCATACTCATTTAAGAATTTCCAGGTGCCTTTCTCATTGATATAGTCTTTAAGGCTAGCTCCCATCTTAAGGGTAACCCCTTCTTCAAACCATATCTGATTAATTAACTTACCTGCATGGTAGTATGATGATGCAATCTGACGTTTTTTTAAGATAGCAACATGCTTGAAATTCAATTCTGCTAATGCTTCATATAATGCCATATGGTACTGAGCATCACGTATATCGGCAAAGCCAAACCTCTGAGTCTCTTTATTAAAAATTGGTAGGAAGTTTAACCACATGTAGTAGTCCCTAGGTATATACCAAGTATTGGTACCATTTTTAAATATAGCACCTAAACGACACTTGGTCTTTTGGTCATTCCAATAGACTATAAAATCTTTAGTACCTTGAGGAGCTTTACAATAAAATCCTATTTCATTAAAGATTCTAGCTTGCTCATTGAACATTTTGCTGGTCTCATCAAAATGGTATTGACCAGGCTCTTTAAATATACTGAACACAAAGTCTCTAAACTCATCCCTTGTAGCAAAAGATGTAGTTCCCCACTCACCGTTCTCCCATGTAGGAATTTCTATATCAGTATTTTTTAGCATGTTTCTTTTTTAGACTATGTAGTAAGTCTTTTAGTTCTTTAAAACCTCTGGGTTTAATTTGACCATTAAGATAAGACTCAATATCCTCTCTACGGACAGCATGCCACTTTTCAGTGTATATGTTGTAATGTAACATGTAGTCATATAGATAATCACATTTGGTCATATGCGAGCCCCGCCCCGCCTCGAGCACGGCTCGCCTGCTCTTCCTGGAGGTCTTTGTACGCGCCTTTGTAGGCTTCG
>Ga0315909_10004198_pt1 | contig 17118 bp, 18 predicted proteins | sample LakEriMetagenome_11_FD_203527 | JGI IMG/M metagenome (GOLD analysis project Ga0315909, IMG submission 203527) | Freshwater fungal communities from buoy surface, Lake Erie, Ohio, United States - Buoy 2 MA125 | ecosystem: Environmental > Aquatic > Freshwater > Lake | place: USA: Lake Erie, Ohio...
TTACAAACCAGCCCGGAATATTGATAATTAACCCTTTTTTATTAGTGAAATTAATATCCGGGAAACCTGTTCATAAATAAAAAAAGGGTGTTCGTGTAAATTCTGAATGGCTACATTCGATTTCTTATACATTTATGTAGCGCAAAAAAATATAAAATAAAGTATATGAAACTAGTTATTAAACTTATGTTTTCGCTGATAACTTGCCTGGTGCTTATATTACCGGCTTCTGCACAGCAATCCCGAAAAGTTTCTGGAACCGTTAACGGTTCGGATAATGCTCCTTTAGAAAATGTTTCTGTGGTATTAAAAGGGAGTAAAGTAGGTGTTAAAACAAACGCTAATGGTCAATTCAACATTGATGTCCCTTCTGGAGTTCAAACACTAATTATTTCATTTGTGGGTATGAAAACAAAGGAGTACATAATCTCAGCAGATGCTACTTCAGCTTCATTCGTCCTAGAGGCAGGTTATGGCTCATTAGATGAAGTGGTAGTAGTTTCAACAGGATATCAATCAATCCCCAAGGAAAGAGCAACAGGCGCGTTTGGTACAGTTAGTAAAGAACAATTAGAAAGGCCTACTTCAAATATTTCACAAAGATTAGTTGGTCAGGTATCAGGTGTTCAAGCACTTAGGATGGATGAAGAAGGTAACCCAACTTTACAAATAAGGGGTTTATCTACTTTATACGCTAACCAGGACCCGTTGGTAGTTGTGGATGGGTTTCCCATTCAAGGTAGTTACAATACAATTAATCCAAATGATGTAGAATCTCTTACTATATTAAAAGATGCTGCGGCATCTTCAATTTGGGGTTCAAGGGCGGTAAATGGTGTAATTGTTATTACTACTAAAAATGCAAAGAAAGGAACTCCCCTTAAAGTAGATTTTAGTGCCTTTACCCGGATTGGTGGTAAAATTGATCTGGGCTACTCAAGACCTCATGCAACTTCCGCAGAGCAGGTAGAATATGAAAAACTATCTTTTGATAAATGGGGTGCAACCGCAAATACAGGACTTCCAACCAATTTTGGTTATGCCATGACACCGGGTCAAACAGCTTTGAATGAGGCTAAACTTGGGTTTATAACACCTGCAAGAAGGGACTTCATGCTGGATAGTTTGAAAACATTGAACAATAGCCAACAGATTTCAGATCTTTTGCTAGCCAATCCCATCACAAAACAATATAACCTGAGTTTATTCAGTTCAACCGCTAGAATGAGCAATGCTTTATCGTTTCTGTTTGAGCAAAATCAATCCAACTTTAAAGAAACCTATAACAATCGATTTTTGCTGAATTACAGGAACATTATCAATATTAAAAAGTGGCTTGATTTTAATATGAACACCATGGTTCAGTATAATAAATTCACTAACAATGGTGCTACCCTTGCTGATATACAATCACTTGCACCTTACGAAATGCTGCAAAACCCTGATGGCAGTTATAGAGGCACATCGGAAAGAAATTATGCACCACTATTAGGCAGGGTTATTCCCAGCCACCTTTTTCCTTATAACGATTGGAGCTATAATGTTGTTCGTGAAACAAAGAGCCGCAGCAATGTAACTCAGGAATTTAATGCAAGGGTACAAGCAGGAATTGTTGTTAAACCCATGAAAGGACTGAGCATTGAATCAAGTATTCAATACGAGAGTTTTAATACGCAGGTACGCAACCTTAACGATGAAAACAGTTATATTACTAGAATTACGGTGAATCAAGCAGCCTTCTGGAATCCGGGTCTGCCTGGTGCAATGACCACAGCGCCAATTCCAAATTTGCCCAAAGGCTCAATACTTACTCAGAACAGATCAGAGGCAGTTGCCTGGAATTTCAGAAATTTAGTACGTTTCGAAAGAGAGTTTGCTGAAAAGCATTCAGTTAATTTTTTAGCTGGCACTGAACAACAAAGCAGGGTTGTTCAAACATTTGGACAGCCAACCACTTATGGATATAACGATGAAACTTTGCAATTGGGAACATTTCCAAATGGGCCTGGTGGTACTTCAGTAAATGGTAACCAAAATGGATCCTTTTCGCCAACGAACTTAACTATCAGAAACTGGCTAAACAATATAACAACATTTGGATACACCAATTCATTTGGGTATACAACTGACCGTTTCTTTTCTGCATTTGGCAATGTAGCTTATACCTATGACGATAAATATACTTTGACAGGAAGTGCAAGAGCAGATGGAGCAAATTTTGTAGCGGATGACCCCAAGTTAAGGTTCAACCCATTCTGGTCTATTGGTGCAAGTTGGCAGTTGTCGAAAGAGAAATTCTTTAATGTAAGTTTTGTTGACAGACTTACCATCAGAGCTACTTATGGATTTAACGGTAACCAAGACAGAAGTACTTCTTTTAGGCCATTAATAAGTCTTGGTGCCACCCCTAATATAGTTACCAACCAGTTTACTGCATTTTTTTCCAGTTTAGGTAATCCTGGATTACGTTGGGAGAAGACAGGAACAACTAATTTGGGCATAGACTACTCATTATTCAAAGGAAAATTATTTGGTAGTATTAACTACTATCAAAGAAAAGGGAAAGATTTACTGGCGTTTATTGCAATACCTGCAGTAAACGGGAGTACCTCACAATTCCTGAACAATGCAGCAATGTTGAATCAGGGAATTGAGCTGGAAGTAGGAACTGCAATGAAAATCACAAAAGATATCTTTTGGAGAGCAAACTTAAATTTCTCTTATAACCAAAACAAGATTACAGATTTGTTCCTTACGCAATACAATTCTTTTTCATTGGCTGCCAGAAGTACTGCTTCTTATGTAGTTAATTATAATGCTAACACCCTTTGGATGTATAATTATAAGGGCTTTAATTCAGCAACGCCGTTTCCACAGCCAACAGTATTAGGTCCAAATGGTACTAATTTTGATATGACATCTTTCATACCAGGTGATGGAAGAACTTATCTTGACAATGTAGGTACAATGGTAGCTCCTTATACATTAGGCTTTTCAAGTAGTTTCGATTATAAAGGACTTAATCTTTCATTTATTATAACGGGCAATTTTGGTCATGTATTCCAACGCAGAGGATTTAATTATCCTGTTCAATTTGGTGGTAGAGTATTGCCAAATAAATTTGTAGGAGAAGTTCTAAATGCTACACAAAATGGCAAGTCCAATGAAGTGCTTACATTGCCAACTAACCCTAATGAACCGAGATTTTTCTTCTGGGACAGATTTTATAATAACCTTTCTTACCTTGGCGAAAGTGCATCTTGGATACGTATGCAGGAAGTAAACCTTTCTTATAATTTACCAAAGAAATTATTGACTAAAGCAGGAATTAATAATTTAAAGTTATTTGTTCAAGGGAATGATTTATTTGTAATTGTTGCTAATAAATACGGCGAAGATCCACTCTATCCTCTAGGTACATTAAATCCAAGACCAAAAACCACCATTGGTATTAAGTTAGATTTTTAAAATATTAATAGTTAAGTATGAAAAAGTTTATAAAATTTAAGTTGCTTTCGATAAGTATCCTGTTTTTTCTGGCGATTAGCCTTCTCTCATGCAAAAAATTTCTTGATGAAAAAACCAGTAAAAACTCTTCTTTACCGTTAGAGACAACAGCCCATCTTAATGCTTTAATGGAGCAATATAGTCTTGTATATAGCGATGAAAACCCAGCCTGGATGGGAACAGATGATTATGGATTAAATGCTACCACATATGATAATAAAAGGGGTAATTTTACATTTCTTCCCGCTATCTTTAGGGCTTTTTGGGATGTAGAATTTAATCCAATAACTGCAAATTCCGACCTCTTATGGGCCTCGGGGGGAGGAGAATGGAGGGACGTGTTTTATGCAAATTCAGTTTTAGTTAATCTGGATAAAGTAACTGGAGGAACCGATTTAGAAAAAGCCAGACTTAAATCAGAAGCTCATATGATGAGGGCTTATGCATATTGGCAATTGGCAAATACATATTGCTTGCCTTATACAGAAGCAAATAAAAAAGAAATAGGTTTGCCCATAAAGAAAAGTACCAGTTTTGAAGAAGAATTAACACGTGTTTCATTAGAAGATACCTACGCATTCATTGAGTCAGATTTGAAAGAAGCATTAAAAATTAATAAGTCTTTAGTGGTTAATGGACGATCCGAGCATTGGAGAGCCAATACTGCTGCTGTAAACGGATTTGCTGCAAGGTATTATCTGAATAGAAACAATTATACAGAAGCATTAAAGTATGCAAATCTTGCCTTGGGTGAGTATAGTGTGCTGGTGGATTATAACAATCCAGCTGACATGAGCTACGGCACATCAGCTACTTATTCAGTAGCCGGTGGTTCCCCATATGTTGCTCAGTTCCCTTACACACATAATAACCAGATTAGTTTCGTTGATATGATTGGATGGAAAGAGTTTTTATACTTCAGGGTTCAAAATTTTGGTTCTTGGTTTTATTTGCCAAGTACAGACTTATTGAATCTATATGACAAGACAAATGACCGCCGTTATGAATATCATATAGTAGAAAATTACTCTTATTTTCTTGGTTCAAATACGCCAACAAATGGACTGCCGGGTTATGTATTCTTCTTTAAAGACCGGATACCATCAGGGCCAACTACTGCTGAAATGTACTTGGTAAAAGCAGAGTGTATGGCAAGAACTGGAGATGTACAAGGTGCGTTAACAGCAATAAATACATTGCGTGCAAAAAGAATAAGACCAGGTGCCACAGTTAATTTAACTGCAGCCAGCCAGTCTGATGCAGTTAAAAAAATTCTACAAGAACGTAGAAGAGAAATGCCATTTGTTCAACGTTGGTACGATTTAAGAAGGTTTAATAATAATGCCGACCCAGAAGATGATGTGATAGTGACAAAACAATTTTATCCACTTACAATATCAGGTCCAAATGTAACTCAACCGGTACAAACCTATACGCTTGATAAAAACTCAAGAAAGTATGCTTTGCCTATTCATAATACTGAGCTGATTTCTGGTAGGGGTATATTGAAACAGAATACTTATTAAGCTGATAAAATGATAGCACAAAAACTATATAAGTATTTCTGTTTAACTATATTTTTTATTGCAAATGCAGGCGTTTTTAATAATTCCAATGCACAACAACAATCAAAACCACCAAAAAAAATTGACTGGAAAGATATAGCGGAATGGAAAAAGAAAATAGAAGCAAACCCTGATAGTTTGAAATATCACGAGGGATTTATTAAATCCATTGGATGGGATGGTAACTTGTTTGTTTTAGAAAGAGATTACAAGTCTCGCTATGATAGTATAGAAACTATACTAGATGAGCAATATAAAATATGGGGCAAACAATTTCCCAATGCTGCTATGGTTCATTATGCAATCGGTTCAGCTTTTTGGAATCATGAAAGCCCCAAGGCTACACCTTATTTAAAAAAAGCAGCAGAACTAGACCAAAAAAATGCTGACGCCCTTTTTAAACTCTCTATTGATGCGGAAAGGTGGGGCGATTCAAAATCGGGCAATGAATATATGCGGTTGGCTTCAGAAGCAGACCCTTCTAACCCAGCATACTTGTTTTATTATGCTGCAAATTTCAGACATACCAATTTGGAATTTTACAGAACAAAGGTAGATGAACTGGTTAAAAAATTCCCTGCACATGAAAGGGCAGCACAGGGATTATACTGGTTAGGGTATGAAATAAAAAATTCTTCTGATAAGATTAAAGTATATGAAGAATTGCGTACGAAATATCCTCCAGAAAAATTCAATTGGTCTGAATCAGGAATGTATGGTTTGTTTGAACAATATTTGTTTACAAAGCAGTATGATAAAGCCATTGAATTATCTGAATCATTAATTTCTAAACGGGGATGGAGTGACCAGAACATTTTTGCTAAGAGTATTTCAAAAATTCAAGCTTTAATGAATTCTGGTGAATATAAAGTTGCTTATGATTCTATAACAAAGTTAAAGGGGCAGCGTAATTCAGCCTATATAGATAAGCTGTCATTGATCGAAGCTGAACTCGCTGATAAGACTTGGAACACACAAGCTGGGTATGAAAAATTGTTAAAAGCACATGCTAAATCCCCAACTGATGAAATGGCAAAAACAATCAAATTGTACGCCCAAAAAATTGGAAAAGATGAAGAAGCAATAGAAAAAGACATTTGGGAAATCAGAAACAAAACAAAAAAAGCGGCCTATCCATTCGATTTGGGATTATACACTTCCAATAAAAACGCAAAGCTTTCAGATTATAAAGGCAAAGTGGTTTTACTTACATTTTGGTTCCCGGGGTGTGGCCCATGCAGAGCCGAGTTTCCACATTTTGAAAACGTCGTAAAGAAATTCAGTAAAAAAAATCTGGCTTATCTCGGAGTGAATGTATTTCCCAATCAGGATGATTATGTACTGCCATTTATGAAAGGTACCAAATACAGCTTTACCCCTTTAAAGGCCACCAGCGAGTGGGCAGAAAAGAACTATGGTGTTCGAGGCCAACCAACCAATTTTTTACTGGACAAAGAAGGGAATATCATATTTGCTAATTTCAGAACAGACCAGGAAAATGAAAGAACTTTAGAACTCATGATTAACTCCTTATTAGATAAATAAAAAAACTAAAAATATTTAATGCTATTTGCTTACAAAAAATGAGGTGTGCTACTTTAAAAAAAAGAACAATGATCAAAATAAACATTATCGCATTATGTCTGTTTTTTTCATGCGCTATATTTGCTCAAAAAAAATATCAGATAAAAGGAACACTTTTAGAACCAAATTTGCCAGCTAAAATTTTTTTGAGTTTTGGAAGGGTTACTGATTCGTCTGAATTAAAAAATGGCAAATTTAATTTCATGGGAAGTATAAGCGATCATGTAAAAGCTACAATTTATACCCAGGAAATAAATTCAAAAGATGGATACCCTAAAAAAGAGTATCTCGAGTTTTATTTAGATGAGGGTATAACAACCGTAATGGGTTTTAAAACCATTAAAACCGCAGTGGTACATGGAGGTATACCGCAAAATGAATACAGAGAATTGCAGGATTCTTTGCAATGGATTTATAATATGTATGACAATCTCTCTGCTCTTATAAGGAGCAATGAGACGGACGACACAACCAAAACAAGATTGCGGAAAGTATACAGTGTATTATATCCCAAATTAGATGCTATTCAAACCAGGTTCATAAAAAATCATCCAGCATCTCTTGTGTCTTGGGATATTGTGGCCAATAAGGCTGTCATTATTAAGCCTGATGAAATAGAGCCTCTATTTAGTCTTCTTGCAAAAGAGGTTCAGGAAAGTGAAAAGGGCAAAACACTAAATGAAAGAATTGCAAAGGCCAAATTATTTAAAATCGGAAATCCAGCCATTGATTTTGCAAGCAATAGTCCTGATGGTAAAGCAATTTCTCTCTCTTCTTTTAAAGGCAAATACGTGTTGATAGACTTTTGGGCAAGCTGGTGTGGTCCATGCAGAGCTGAAAACCCGAATATGGTGAAAACTTATAATAGTTTAAAGGATAAAAATTTTGAAATATTTGGTGTGTCTCTAGACGATGACAGGGAGAGATGGTTGAAAGCTGTGAATGAAGATAAACTTCCCTGGACTCAGGTAAGCGACCTGAAAGGTTTTGAAACAGTCGCAAAAACATATGATATCCGGGCTATACCGCAAAACTATTTATTGGACCCAAACGGGAAGATTATTGCAAAAAACATAAGAGGTGAAAATATGGAAACAGTGGTTAAAAAACATATGGGATTATAATAACTTTTTTAAATTAATTAAGATGAAACAATTTTTGACTATACTTTTTTTTACATTTTCTATTCAGCTTATAGCTCAGGATAATGCATTTACAATAAATGGGAAAATAGAAGGGTTAGATACTAAGTACATATCGCTGATAATTTATGACAAAGAATTTCCTAATGGCATGAAGCAGGATTCTATTCAAGTAGTTAATGGTGAGTTTAAATACACTTCTGCTACCAACAAGTTTTTATATGCTATCATTAGCCCGAGGATGGAAAGGGTAGTTAAAAAAACTAAATCTGGTTTTTTCCCTGCAAAATCTTCTACTTTCCAGTTTTTTATTGCACCGGGGTATAAAATAAAGTTTGCAGGGCAAATAACAGATTTTGTTGATGCTTATCCTTCAGGAGAAAAGAATAATAGCGAATTTGGAAAATTATGTAAGAACATTTACCCTCTTCTAAACTCTAGTGTGAACCTGAGTGTAAAAATTGCAAATAAGGTTGTAACTGACACGAACATCATCAAAAGGATGAGGGATACAAGTGCAATCTTGGATGCAAAAGTAAATGCATTGAAAGAAAAATTTGTAAGAGCAAACCCATCTTCACCAGCAGCGGCATGGTTGTTATCAGATATGATGGTTCGTTCTCAAGTTACTAATGAAGCAGCTATAGAGATTTTTAATTCCTTCGATAAAGAAAAATTAAAGGGAGTTATTTATTATGATGAAATTGCAAAGCGGGTTGAAGGATTTTCTGCAACTGCAATTGGAAAAATTGTTCCTGAAATAAATACAAGCAATACATTTACAGGTAATAAATTTATGCTATCATCTTTAAGGGGAAAGTTTGTTATTCTTGATTTTTGGGGTACTTGGTGCGGCCCATGTATTTCTGGTATGCCTAAACTAAAAGTGTATCTTGATAAGTATAAAGATAAAATGGAAATAGTTGGCGTGGCTCAGGAATCTGACAACGGTGAAAGATGGAAAAAGTTCTTGGTAGATAAGCCTCAGTATCAATGGCACCAAGTATTGAGCTCAAAGCAGGCAGATTATATTCTTCAGTTTAATGTGGCAGGATTCCCAACAAAGATAATTGTTGACCCTCAAGGAAAAATAGTAGGTCGGTTTGTCGGGGAAGACGATGCGATTTACACTAAACTGGATGAGTTATTGAAGTAGTCGAGCCTGAAAGATTTAGAGAATTGTAACAATTTAATAAATCTTGCTTCAATTAAAATTCAATCTTATTATTTTATAATTTTTGTAAACCTGATTTACCTTCTCTCTTGTAAAACTACTGGGGCAAGTCAAAAGAAAATTATTAAATGTAGAATCTCCAACCCGGTATTCCGTTTTGACATAGTTTCAGGACATTGGCAAAGCTGAACATCATATAATAAGATTGTTCCTGGAAAGTGAGCCCTCAAGCATTCTATAGAAAAGTATTGAAAAAAAATAAAAATATTTCATATTGAAAGTTTGTTCCATGTTTATGAAGTATATTATAGGATTAAATTAAGCCAAATATTCGAATAAATTGAGCCAATAACTGCTATTTTTCGGCTCAAAAAAGAAAGCATCTAAAACATGGCCAGTAATAGATTTATTAAATTGATTTACAAGTAAATCTGTTTTTTGAGCGTTACTGTGCCTGTTTATCAACCCAACCTGCTTTTATTTATAGATAAAGTCAAATTAACTCAGCATTGAGGCTGATTTTATTATTCACTTCTAACACCCAAAAAATGAAGAGTGTTTTTGTCATATGCTGCATTATAATTTTTTTTTCAACAGCAACTATTAATGCCCAACAAATAAAGTCTCCTCTAGAAAACTCATTTCAAACTTTTAAAGAAATGAAAAGGGACACTAAATATAAACTTGACTGGGTTTCTATAGGGCCTGTGGTAAATTCTGCAAGAGCAGATGTGATGCAGGTTGATGCTGCACATCCCGGTTCGATGTATGTTGGTTTTGGTTCGGGTGGATTATGGAAGACAGTAAATAATGGCGTTAGCTGGGATTGTGTTTTTCAGGACCAGGCTTCATTGGGTATTGGCGATATGGAATTAGCACCATCTGATCCCAATATTATTTATCTCGGTACTGGAGAAAATTTAAAAAAGCCCAGAAACTTTACTTTAATTGGCAAATCGGACTTATAGGAATTGTGTTTTCTATCGCTGGACTTTGGCTAGCAAATAAAATTGGTAACGAACTTGACTTGCAAACGGTCGGACAAGTTGCCGAAAAAATGACAAGAGAAAATTATATAAAATCAAGACGAAACTCAAAGACATTTAATAAAAACGAAATTGAAAAAGTATTGACTGACTGGTTCAGTAACGACTTATACTTAGACAAAAGTAAATTAACAAGAGAAGCTAAATTTGTATGACGACAGAAGGAAGCACTACTGGTAACAGGCGTTCGGCTCAATGGCGGGTGACGTGGTTAATTGAACATTCTACCTCGCATCAACTTTTGTGGTTTATTGACAGTTTTTTGCTCCGAAATCCGCCACTTCGCCAAGCTGCAAACCTTTAGCGGCAAGCAAAAGAGATGACATCAGACTCGAAAACGAATTTATATAATTTTATAAAGAATAATAACATTATAATATTAACAAAAATGAATACAATTGTAAAAGCTCTATTTCTTTTTTCTATTCTAGTAATATGCTCTTGTAATAATAATAAAGAAAAAGTAAAAGAAATTAAATCATACACTATGGAAGTAGAAAAATTGAGGAATGAAAATATTTTGCAAATAGAATTCCCCAAGATAATTTCTAACATGGATCAATCTGATTTAAAAAATAAGATTGAGAATGTAGTCAGTAAAATTGACAAATCTCTTCCTGATTTAGAAAAAAAATCTAAATTGGTGACTCTAAATAAGATTCAAAATACACCAGTAACTATTTGGTATTCTTATAATAAACCGATTAAAATAGAGCATGGAGTTACTGATGATGCAGGAAAATTCACTGGTGTTTTTACCTATTATTTGAATCAAGAAAAAGTATGGTTTTCAAATCAAATATTTGCTAAATATCTTTTTCAGGATGACAAGTTGAAATATTGGATGAACGAGGAATGGAGTATAAATGATATTCCTGCTAATGATTTTAAAGACCAGGAAAAACGAATAACAGGAATAGTTAATTACTTGATTAGTGAACTCAAAATGAAATGAATAGTAATAGCCAGCCGCTAACAAATTATTGCTAAAGGCAGGATTGAAGGAATTCTATTAAACTTTTCTGCTAAATTCGAGTATTGGTATTTCTATTTAAGTTTGGTGCAAAAAATCCCCACCTTCGGCAATACCAAAACCGTTTGCGGCAATTAATAATGACGAACATTGAAAATATAGTTTATTCAAAATTCTTTCTATATAAAATAAAAAATAAAAAAAATGAAAAACAGTATTTTGACAATCGTAATTCTAACAGTGTTAGTTTTAACTTCTTGTAATGAAATTTCAAAACAGGAAAAACCAGCAGAAACGACCAATGATGTGTCAGACTCAAAAATGGAAAATGGTGTTGATGTTTTAACAGGTTCCTGGGTACAACCCAACCCTATCAACGAAAAAGAAGTCCAAGGATTTGAATTGAAAAAAGACGGGTCAGCAGAATCTATCAATATGGCAACACTAGTCTTTAAGAAATGGTGGGTAGAAAACGGAAAATTGACTTTAGTGGCCGAAAGTATTGGGAACGGATCTTCCAGTATTGATACAACTATATATGAAATAATAAAAAATACAGATAAAGAATTAGAATTGAAACAGGGCGATTACATTGAAAAATATACAAAAAAGTAAAACTGCCGCTAACATTGGTATTGCCAAAAGTAGGGCTTGACATTGAAATAATCAGCAGTGGCAATTCTGTTGTGCTGTGTTCACGGGCAAGTTCTTTTGTGGTTCTACCTCCTTCCTGTTGCTTCAAAATAGAAACAATCTGGGTCTCTTTAAATCGGGTTTTTTTCATTTTTTGCAGTTTAAATTTGAGCTTTTAACTCTAATTTTAAACTGTCCGAATTTTAGGGACACTTACAACGGATTAGGTTGACAACTAATAGTATCTCTAGATTTTTAGGCCTTTAATTAATGAGGATATAGTTAGCTCGCCACATTTTTGCTGCGGCTCTAATTCCCCCAAAACATCCCACGATGCACTATTCATAAAGGAAGGTGTGCGATACAAATGCGTATCCTTAATGAAAAACAACCCTAAATGCGGAGTAATTTTCGAGCGTCTGCGGTGAGAGGCGAAATATTCAATCGAATTTGGTTGGTCTTAAATGTGTGAATTATGTAACTTAATTACAGAATCAAGTAATACTTATGAGTCTAAAGAAGCAGTACTTAGTACCTGCAGAGCATGACACTAGCACTCTCTCACATTGGAGGGGAAGATTGTATCGGCTTTTCAAACAATTAATTAAATTAATCACTGACACATGAGTTTAAAACAACTGAACATTCTGCTTGCCGATGACGATATGGACGATTGTGGCTATTTTAAAAAAGCATTGTCAGCCCTTCCGCTATCCACGCACCTTACCGTTGTGAACGACGGAGAACAACTGATGCAACTACTCACCCCTGAAACAAACGAAGTGCCTGATGTGCTCTTTCTAGATATCAATATGCCTAGCAAAAATGACAAAGAATGTTAGGCAGAGATAAAACAAAATGAAAAGTTGAAAGATCTTCCGGTGGTTATATTTTCTACCTTGAATAACGAGGCCGAAATGAGAACGCTGTTCAAGTCGGGAGCACATATATATATTCGCAAGCCTGGTGATTTCAAACAACTCAAAGAGGTGATTAACAAGGCCATTCCTCTAGCCTCAGAAAAAGTATTTTCTACCAGCCGGTTAAATTACATACTCAACGCATGAACACAGAACCACTGAATGTGATGCTGGCAGATGACGATACAGGCGATTGCGGCTTTTTTAAAGAAGCATTGGGGGGACTGCCACTATTCGCGCATCTGACTACCGGCGAACAAGATTTGAAAACCTTATTTGCTGAGTTTTCTTCGACAAGCCAAAAATGTAAGATGGAACTGGTTCCAGAAGTTACAAAACTTGGAGGCGAACCAGCCGAAGGCACAATGATGTCAGGTAAATTCTTTCGCGTATGGATGGATGTAAAAGCAGCCTTCACTGGCAAGGACCGCAAAACCATTCTTAGTTCTTGTGAATATGGCGAAGATGTAGCTCAAGAAACTTATGACAAGGCGTTAGAGAATGAGGCAGAAAAATTGAATGCTGAACAGCATACTATGTTAATGGCACAAAAATCCTTATTGAAAGCTGACCACGACAAAGTAAAATCTATGAGAGATTTAGTAAAGGCAGACTAATACGCAGACCCCCCCCACCTCGTTACTTATATAAAGAGCTCGGCATTCAACCGAGCTCTTTGCGTTTTGATATTATCTAGCTTTTTTCTTTGGATCCGCTTTCTTCTGAGCAGAGCTTTTCTTTTTTGTAGGTTTATTCTTCTTGGGTTCAGCGTTTTTTTTCGGCATACATTTAAATTTAAGATTAGTGGCTGAAGATACGCCTATATGGCTCAATAGCATAATTTTCTTATATTTAAGTATAATCAATTTATATGCGGATAATTTATATTGTCTTCTTGGCTCTTCTCTCTAATCTATGTTTTTCTCAAAAGAATGCATCTGTTTCATTTGAAAAATGGATTAGTTTAAAAAACGTCAACTCTCCAGTGATATCACCCGACGGAAAAACATTAATCTATTCTGTTTCATCAACTGATTGGACAAATAATAGTTATGATAATGAAATTTGGATGAGTCGTGAAGGAGGGGAGCCCTTCCAATTGACTCGAACTACCAAAGGCGGCAGCAGCGCTGCACAATTTTCACCAGATGGTCGTTTTGTTACATTTCTTGCAGACCGAGGGGATAAAAACCAATTGTATATCATTTTGGTAAATGGTGGGGAGGCTTTACCTATTTCCAAAGATGAAGATGGTATTGGAAATTATAAATGGAGCCCAGATGGCACACAGATTGTTTATTCTAAAACAGACGCGGATACTAGGAAAGATAAGGCAATGAAAGAACGCTTTGGCGCTTATGGTGTAGAAGGCGAAGAGTACAAGCAAACACATTTATGGTTGTTGAACTTCAATATCGATAGTGTTAAAATACCTGTTGCCAAGCGTTTAACAGAGGGTAATTTTAATGTGAGTGGCTTTGATTGGAGTCCCGATGGTAAGAGCATCATCTTGAATCGCCAGCGAGATCCTTTAATCAATTCTGGAATCAGCACTGATATTGTATCAATCAATTTATCAGATAAAAAAATCACTCCGCTGATTTCCAACCCAACTGCTGATTTTTTTATTAGATGGAATCCCGAAGGAACTGCATTTGTTTACACTAGTACGGTGAATGATTCCTTGACACAGTTTTATAAAAACAATCGACTCTTTATTTATGATATCGCAATGAAGAAAAGCACAGAAATTGCAACTGATATCGATGAAAATAAATCTGTTGTTGACTGGAATACCAAAGGGCTTTTTGTTTCGGCGTTAGAAAAAACCAAATCAAAAATTTATACTGTTGACACAAAAACAGGAAAATCAAAATCAGTAAATATTCCGCTTGATTTGATTGGAACTATCTCCTTCAGTAAGAATAGTGATATGATTGCTGTATTAGGCAGAAAGCACGATGGATTGAACGAAGTGTATCTAGGGCGCTTGAGTGATCCTCTCAAAATGATTAGCAACAATACTGCTCAGGTTGCTAACTGGAATACACCCATTAACGAAGTGATTCAATGGAAAAGCAAGGACGGTGCTTCCATTGAAGGAATTTTATTGAAGCCCAAGAACTTTGATCCCCAAAAAAAATATCCGCTCTTAGTGGTGATTCATGGTGGGCCTACCGGTACCGATTTTCCTGAACTAGCTCCTGGAACGGTATACCCGATTATGCATTGGGTAGAGAAAGGTGCAGTGGTGCTTCGGGTTAATTATAGGGGTAGTGCTGGTTACGGAGAAAAATTCAGGTCATTAAATGTTCGCAATTTGGGTGTTGGCGATATGTGGGATGTCATGAGTGGAATTGATTATCTCAATAGTAAAGGCTTTATTGACACTTCAAGAATGGGTAGTATGGGATGGAGTCAGGGCGGGTATATCTCTGCTTTTCTTACTACCAATACCAATATATTCAAAGCTATTTCTGTTGGAGCTGGCATTTCTAATTGGGTAACTTATTATGTAAGCACAGACATCACTCCATTTACAAGGCAATACTTAGAAGCTACACCTTGGAGTAATATGGATATCTATCTTAAAACTTCACCAATGACAAATATCAACAAAGCCAGTACACCAACCTTGATTCAACATGGAGAGTTTGATAAACGAGTACCAATTCCAAATGCTTATGAATTATACCGCGGATTACAAGATAGAGGGATACCATCAAAACTAGTTGTGTATAAAGGATTTGGACATGGCATCAATAAACCCAAAGAGCGCTTGGCTGCAGTTTGGCACAATTGGCAATGGTTCAATAAATACATTTTTGCTGAAGAGGAAGCAATGATGGTGGAGTAATGATGAAATCAAAATACACGCTTGAAAAATTTAGTAGTGGAATGCACTATATAATGGTTGACAAAAAAATTGTTGATCAATTCAAAAGTATTGCTAATAATCGAGCACTTTGTAAACTCAATGACCAGCTTGAGTTTCATTGTGCGTTTATGCCTAAAAAAGAAGGCGGTCATTTTGTAAATATTGGTGCAACAATCTGTAAAAAATTAAAAATTAAAGAAGGTTCTATCGTTAGCGCAACTTTTAAAGTTGATAATGCTGAATACCAGTTTGAAATGCCAGAAGAATTTCATGAAGTATTGAACTCAGATGCTGATGCTAGCGAAATTTTTCATAAGCTGACCGAAGGCAATCAACGTGGACTGATTTACTTAGTTGCCCAAGTAAAATCGAGCGAAAAAAGAATAGAAAGAGCGTTGAAAATTGCGGGAAGACTTAAAAATGGTATTCAATCCCCGAGAACAATCTTAAAGTAATGAATAATAGATTAAGAAATGAACTACTCATATCAAATACCAAAAATTATTACATTTTCTGGAGTATTTATTTTTGCAGTTGTAAAATTTTATCTACGAGAATTGAATATTCAAAATGATTTTATCATTTTTATTTTAGGCGTTTATCCTAATTTTTTAGCAGGTTTTATGATTCCTATGTTATTCCTTTTTAGGTATGAATTGTTGCCACTAGAGAAAGTTAAAAATTTTGGAAAGAAGATAAATTATATCATGTTGGCAACATTGCTTTTTTTGATTTTTGAAGAATACAGACCAACATTTGGAAGCTCTAAGACTTTTGATTATTGGGATATTATTTTTTCAGCCTTAGGGCTGATTGTATTTTACATGGTTTATAAAACTCTTAAGACTTACAAACTAAAATCACATTTATAATTAAGATTATAAGTAATTTCAGAATATGAAAGTTCAAAGTATTTGTAAAAACTGTGATAAGGAATTTGTAGGAAATTTCTGCCCTAATTGTGGTCAATCAGCTTCAACCAGAAGGATTGATGCACATTATTTGCTTCACGATATACCACACTCTGTACTACATATAGACAAAGGATTACCATATACATTTTTGCAACTATCTACGAATCCGGGTAAAACATTATTGGATTATCTAAAAGGAAAGAGGGTACGGTTTTTCAAACCATTTGCCTATGTTATTATCTTGTCAACCATAAGTTCTCTTTTCATTAAAAAAATATCTAAGGATGCTCCTGTAGAAACTTCTAATACCATACTTACTTTATTCTCTCAATATCCAAGTATTTTAATTTTTACATTGATACCACTAGTTGCATTGATTAGTTGGTTCGTTTTCCGAAAAAGACAATTTAATTTTTGGGAACATTTTCTAGTTCATACGTATTTAGCCGCTCAAATTAATATTATCCTTATAATACTGCATCTGATTTCAATTTCTGGTTTGTTGAATAATGCAAATATGGCATTGAAGCTTACTTTATTTAACAGTTTTTATATGACATTTCACGGTTTTACTTTTAGCTCGTTATTTACAGATAATTATAAACAAAAGTTTAGCGTTAGACTTATGTTTGAAATTTTTATTTGCTGTTTTTTACTTGGTTGTGCGTATGCTTTTGCATTGATTTATGCAAAAGTTGCTGGGCGATGGTTTTAGAAAACTGTTCTTTCAAACATTTCAATAATAAAAGCAAAGTGAAAATAGCAATTGCACAGACAAGACC
>Ga0315909_10004199_pt1 | contig 17117 bp, 19 predicted proteins | sample LakEriMetagenome_11_FD_203527 | JGI IMG/M metagenome (GOLD analysis project Ga0315909, IMG submission 203527) | Freshwater fungal communities from buoy surface, Lake Erie, Ohio, United States - Buoy 2 MA125 | ecosystem: Environmental > Aquatic > Freshwater > Lake | place: USA: Lake Erie, Ohio...
ATCGTTTCAAACCAGTTTAACAGACTTAGTTTAGGTCTGACATGCCCCGAATAACCAACAATGTCAGTCGATTCCAGATTACCCCCATATTTTCAATTAACTTTATGAATACAAATATAAATATAAAAACTAATCAAACCAACATTTAGAACTATTTATTAAGAAAATTTTTTGATGACACCGAAGGAGTTAGCTGACAAACAATCAGAGATTATATTTGAGGATGATAAGGTTTTATTTATCAAAGTAAAAGGGTATGACGCAATGGACTATTACGCTTCTGAAAGATTGAAGGGTGAATATAATAAGTTCAATAGATATGGTGATATCTACTTAATCGTTGATAAAGATGGTGAGAATAGTTACGCAATGAATCAGGTAAGAAATGGTTACACTGATGTATTAGATTTTGATGGGATGGTAAATAACTTTATGGATGTTATTGAGGATTATCCACAATTAGAATCCAAACTTGTTGATTTTATTAAACCCGAAAACGCTTATGAAATGTTGTTATTGATTAAAGCTGGCAAGAAGGTTGATAGATGGGATTTGAAAAGTGCGGATGAGTGTATGGTTGGGATTACTTACAACACGAAAACACCTGGTAAAAGTATGATTCAACTTGAATTCAGTGAAAATGAATATTTCGGTTTTTTTGAGTTTGAAGAAAAAGATTGGGATAAAAATATATTGGAATCTATATTTGGAGGTAGATATAGTTCTTATAATGTGTTGGATTATGATTACGCTTATGAAGAATGGAAAGAAGGATATTTAATTGGAAATTTGAACACTGAAAATTATGATAGATTAAGAGATATAATAGCTTTTTTATCACCTGAACTTGCAAAAATGTATAAAGATGGTAATGAAGATTCATATCGAAGTAGTGTTAGTAAGTTTTTAGATAGTAATTTTGCATGGTTTGGTGAAAGGTTACAAGAGGAATACACTGATTTAAGAAATGAGGCAGCAAACGATAAAATAAAAGAAACTGCAATCAAAGATATTGCGGATATTTTTCAAAATTATGGAGTTTTCAGAAATAAAGGTGTTTTCACTTATTATGTGACTACTGTGAATGTTCTTTTGAGTTTATACAGAAAAACACAAAATAAAACAGCAACAATATTGGAATTATTTGAGGAGATTGGTAAAGAAATGGACTTGAACATTGGTCAATATCACAATGAAGGTTTCGAGAGTTATGATTTCGATGATAAAAAATTCAATGAAGTAGCAAGTGAGGGGTTAGACCGAATAATGGAAGAAATTGAAAATGAACCTGAAAAGTTTGAAAGATTCAAGGAATACGGAGAAATTCTTAACAAGTTGAGTAAATTGGGATATGAAATAGGAAGACAATATCCACTACCAACCGACCCCAAAAAAATGTTTAGAATAGAAGAAATAAGTAAAAATGATTCTAAAATTATTCTTATACATTGGGATGGGACGAGAGGCCAAAAAAGAAGTTATACCTTTGAGGAATTTGTAAATTATTTACAATCTCCAGAACTTTTTGAAAGTTTAGTTAGAAAATTGAAAAGAATTGTGTAATATTGTTCTATGGAACAAAATATCAATTTTCTAAAAAGGGTTTTATCTGTCCCCACCAAAACATATAAAGAGGATTTAATGATTCAATTTTTAACCGAATGGATGGTTGAAAATAATATTCCTTATTTTGTTGATAAAATGGGGAATGTTTATGCCACCAAACAAACTGATGAAGTTGAATATTTTCCTTGTGTTGTTGCCCACACAGACACGGTTCACGAGTTAGATACAATCAATATTCGTGAGATGATGTTACCCAATGACCAAAACCAATTAAAGATGGCCTTGAAGGCATTTAATGACCAAGGATTACCCACTGGAATTGGGGGTGATGATAAGTGTGGTGTATATGTTTGTTTGGAGTTATTAAAACAATTACCAAATGTCAAAGCGGCTTTCTTTGTTTCAGAAGAAACAGGATGTCATGGGTCTAAAAAAGCTGATAAAGATTTCTTTTCAAATGTTGGTTATGTTATGCAATTTGACGCACCTGGTAATTGGATGGTGAGTGAGTATTGTATGGGTGTAAAACTTTTTGACAAGGGTAGTGATTTCTTCGATAAATGTGATAGAGTATTAACGGAAGGTTTTGATGGTAGAAACAAATACCAATCCCACCCTTATACTGATGTTTATGCACTTAAACAACAATTTGACTTTTCTTGTATAAACTTTGCTGTTGGTTATTATAATTATCACACAGAACACGAATATGTGATTGTTGATGATGTTTATAATACTTTGGATATAGCAAAGAATATGATTGAGGAATTAGGATTTCAAAAATACAAGAAAAAATAATTTTTCGATATATTAATATATTTATAAATAAAAAATTATGAGTAAATATAGAAATATTAACAAAAATGATATTGAAAGATTATCTAAAATGATTGTAGAAACCGAATCAGAGACAAAAGAATTAGATGAGATTTTGAGTGGTACAAAGGTAGGTGATTTTTTTCAAGGTGTTAAGGGTTTTGTGAAAGGTGAAAGTTTCGGTTATTTTAAATATTTGAGTAAAATTAAAAATAGAAGCCAAAAGGTAATCAGAGAACTTGACGATATTGAAAAATTTATGGAGGAGTTAAAAGAGTTAAAACCAAGGGTTGATAAATTATCCATAGCCCCTGAGAAAAAAATGAGGTTGTTAAAACTTTTGGATTATGTAACTTCAAAATGGGAACCATTCTTTCCTGGTTATAAAAAAGCTTTGGGCGAAATAAATATATTGGCAACAGAAAAGTTAAGTGGACAAAGATTGGATATAATACCAGGTTCCAAAAAATCTCAGATTGGAAAAGATTTGAGTAAATCCAAGGATGAGATATCACCTGAAGATGATTTAAGTAAACCTGAGGAAATTGAACTTGATGTAACAACGACCACAACAACAAAAAAAACAACAAGTCCTTTTACAACAGCAGGTCAAACATCAGGAACTGAAGAAAAGAAAAAAGAAGAAAACTTGAAAGAAGAAATTGATAGATTTAAACAATTAATAAAATAAAAAAAAGGGACTATTCAGTCCCTTTTTTCTTTTTTGTTTTCTTAACTTCTTTTTCTTTAAAAACTATATTTTCACTTTCAGTTGTTAAAACATACTCTTCATTTTCTAAAATTTTACCATTTAAAACTTCTTCCGAAACAAAATCTTCAATTTTATCTTGTATTGCTCTTTTAATTGGTCTAGCCCCATATGTTTCATCAAAACCAACTTTAGAAATCAATTCTAAAACTGAATCATCACAAGAAATATTATAATTCAACCCTTTTAATCTTTTAATTAGTTTATCCACCTCTAATTTAACTATTTGTTTGACCTCTTCTTCCTTTAATGTGTTAAATACAATAATCTCATCAATACGATTTAGGAACTCAGGAGCAAAAAATTTCTGTAGTTCTTTTTTCAACATATCCCTCTTATGCTCTTCCTCAATATAAACATTAGCATTAGTTTTGAAACCAACTCCTGTTCCGAAATCTTGTAGTTTTTTTACACCAAGATTTGAGGTCATAATAATGATACAATTCTTGAAATTAATTTTTCTACCTAAACCATCTGTAAGATGTCCATCATCAAGTACTTGTAGTAAGGTTGCAAACACATCTTTATTTGCTTTTTCAATTTCATCGAATAAAATGACTGAATATGGTTTGTTTTTTACTTGTTCGGTAAGTTGACCACCTTCATCATAACCAACATAACCTGGAGGTGAACCAATTAATCTTGATATCGAGTGTTTTTCTTGAAACTCTGACATATCAACCCTAATCAGATTTTCTTCACTACCAAATATTTCTTTGGCTAATTGTTTTGCAAGGTAAGTTTTACCAACACCTGTCGAACCTAAAAAAATAAATGAACCAATTGGTTTATTTGGGTCTTTGATTCCCAATCTATTTCTTCTAATGGCTTTGGCAATTTTTAAAACTGCTTCAGATTGACCAATAACCTTTGATGCCAAATTGTTATCAAGAGAGGAAAGTTTATTTGTTTCGTCTGAATCCATTTTCGAAACAGGGATTTTAGTCATATTGGATACCACTTCATAAACTAGTTCTATACTAACCTCTTTCTTTTTATTCAACAAATCGAATTCAAATTTCTTTTTTTCCTCCTCTAACTTATCTAGTATTTTTGTTTCTTTATCCCTCAAATCAGCGGCTAATTCGTAATTTTGGCTTTTAACCACATCTATCTTTTGTTTTTTTATTTCTAAAGCCTGAGATTTCAAATCCTCAACAATTTGAGGCATTTTTATTTCCACTTGACTCCTTGCACCTACCTCATCAATAATATCAAATGCTTTATCTGGAAATTCTCTATCCGTAATATATCTTTCTGCTAAATCAACACAAAGTTTCAGAACATCATCACTATAATTTACTTTATGATAATTTTCATATTTGTCTTTAACATTTAACAAAATTTGTAACGTTTCGTCTTTGGTTGAGGGGTCAACAATCACTTTTTGGAATCGTCTTTCTAAAGCACCATCCTTTTCAAAATTTTTTCTGTATTCATCCAATGTTGTTGCCCCAATACATTGTATTTCTCCTCTTGCTAAAGCGGGTTTAAAAATGTTGGAGGCATCTAATGAACCTGAAGAGTTACCTGCACCAACAATTTGATGGATTTCATCTATAAATAAAATAATATTCGGAGCAGATTGTAGTTCTTCTATGATAACTTTCATTCTCTCTTCAAATTGTCCTCTGTATTTAGTTCCCGCAACGATTGAGGTCATATCTAAAGACATTATTCTTTTATCCATTAAGTTTCTAGGACAATCACCATTCAAAATTTTCAAAGCTAAACCTTCAACGATTGCGGTTTTTCCACAACCAGGTTCACCAATTATGATTGGGTTATTTTTCTTCCTTCTCGATAATATTTGAGCTATTCTTGTTATTTCTCTATCTCTACCTACAACAGGGTCTAATTTTCCCTCTTCAGCAAGTTTAACCAAATCTTTCGCAAAGTTATTTAGTACTGGTGTATCACCTTTACCTTTACTTGAGTAATCTCCATCTTTAGATTCTATCATAACTTTTTTTATTCAATAATAATGTTTTATTTGGTATTTTCAACAATCTTGTGATGACAAAATGTCAGTATTTTTAAATACAAACTGACAATATTGATTATAATCTTTATTTGGTATATAATTCGTACAATACTATGTAAAATAAACTTAAAAACAAATAATTTAATATGGATAACGATTTTTATAAAAAATTTGAGAAAATTTTAGACGAGATTTTTGGTGGTAAACACAAACCATCAACCCCATTTGAAAGTTTCTTAGAAAACTTGAAGTATGATGACCTTGATACCGATTTTAGTAAATTTAGAAACTCAGTCAGAAAAACCAAAGATGGTATTATCACCTCTATCCACTTTGTAATAAATCCAAATACAAAATGGACAGCACCTAACCACAATACAAAAAAAGATTTGGAAAATAAATTGAATGAATGTATCAAAAATCAGGATTTTGAACAAGCCGCTAAAATTAGAGATGAGATAAAAGAACTTCAAAAAAATAAAGGTAAGATTGAAACCTTAAAAAAAGAAATGGAATTAGCAATTGAAAAACAAGATTTTGAAAGGGCTATTGAGATAAGGGATGAATTAAAAAAAATTAATTAACTTTAACCCCCAATATAAATGGGGGTTTTTTAAATTTAAAAATATGGCAATTTTAAACGAACAAATAGTAGGAACAAAAATAATAAATGAAGTACAATCCAGTAATTTAGTTAGAAGTGAGTATGATACTGCAACTAAAAAAATGGTTATTGAATTCAAAAATGGTACTAAATATGAATACGATGATGTACCACACACGATATATACTAGATTCAGGTTATCAGAATCACAAGGTAAGTTTTTCAGTTCCTCAATAGCTAAAAACTATAAGTACAAAAAAATTTGACGTATATTTCCTATGTATCTGAATATTTATCAGACATGAGTAATATTGAAAATATTTTAAGTAGTTTTGAGATACAAGATAAGTTGTACCCAAAAATATGGTACCTACCAAATGAAAAACATATGGGTGACCCTGAAGGTCAGAAATATAAATTGAACCCCAAGGTTAGAAAAAATTTACTTGAAATAACTTACCAATTTATTGAAAGTTTAGATATCGATGTTGTTATTGATGATATCATTGTAGTTGGTTCGATTGCTAATTACAACTGGTCGAAGTTTTCTGATATTGATGTACACATATTAATTGATTACAAACAATTTTCCAAGGAACTTAAGGATATGTATGTTGAATATTTTGATTTAAAAAAAGTAATTTTCAATCAAAAAAGGGACGTTAAAATTTTCGGTTTCGATGTTGAGTTTTTTATTGAGGATACTGATATGAAAGGTATAAGTGGAGGTGTTTATTCAATACTTAATGATGAATGGTTAAAAACCCCGAAAAAGTTTAATATCAAAGTAGATTTTGATGAGGTGAAAAATAAATCTAAACAATGGATGAGAACAATTGATTCTTCAATAAAAAATATGGAAGAACAAGATATTGAAACAATTGAAAAAACATTGAATCAATTTAAAAATAAACTGAAAAAATTCAGATTAAGTGGTTTAAAAGATGGGGGTGAGATGAGTTTAGAAAATTTAGTTTTTAAAGTATTACGAAGAAATGGTTATATTGACAAATTATACAAAACTCCGTTGAAACTCATAGATAACAAACTTTCTATTGAGTAAATGTAGAATTGATTAATTGTACATATTTATATATAAAAAATAATAACAAAAAAATCGAAATATGGGAAAATTAAAACCTATTGGTAGTGAAAAATTAGGAGGAATGGAAAAAATTCATAGAATTTTAGAAATTTCTAAATATAATTTAAATACACCTCAGTCAATTAACGAGAGTGAATCTTTAGAATATTCAAAAACATTAGCAGATGGAAATACATATCATATTACAAAAGAAAAAAATGGATATGTTATAAAAAAGGGTTTAACCGAATCAGTTAGTGAATATATTGAACCGATGAAAAATAGAAAATATTATTCGTCTTATTCACAAGCATTAAAACGTTTAAACCTTATTGTGAAAGAGGTAAATGTAAATGAAGGTTATAGAGGTAACTTGTCATTATTTAATGAAGAAGAAAACATTGATGACAAAAAATATTTCTTAGTAAAAGGTGGTGAAACGAATGAACAAGAAGAAGAAACACCAATCCCGCCAGCGCCAGCACAAACAGCTCCTGTTACACCACCAGCTGCACCAACTGCACCTGAAACTGAAATACCGGTTGAAGAACCATTGTCTGATGAAGAACCTATGACAGATGAGATGCCAATTGATGATGAAGTTCCTATGGATGATGAGGGAGAAACTCCACAAGATGAAGATATTGTTACTTTTAAAAGTATTCAAAAACTTACAGGTAAATTAGCTCAAAAACTTAGAACATTTGGTTCGGAGGAAGAAAATGATATGTCTTCTCAAGATGTTAAGTATGTTATTAATTCAATTTTATCGGCTTTGGACTTAAGTAAACTTGAACCTGACGATATGGAAGAAATTATTGGTAAATTTGAAGAAACTGAGGAACCAGAAATGAAGAATGAGGAATTACCCGAACCTGATATGAATGTAGAGGAACTACCTGAACCTGAAGTACCTATGACACCTGAAGGTGAAATGGCTGAAATGTATCCAAGACATGGAAGAAGAGAAAGTTTCGAAGAACGTCAACAAAAAATGAAAATGAGGGAAATGGGTTATGGTGTTTCAGAATCAAAGGTTGACAGAATTTTACAAAAATATTTTAACGAAACACCTAAGAATATCAACGAAAGTAAGTTGGAAAGGTTATCTGAAAGTTTCAAACAAGAATCGACTTCAAAAAAATTTTTGAACAAATATCCAGCTGCAAAACTTATTGGTAAAAACAAAAAGGGTACCTTAGTTTTTGAAATGAAAGGTGAAAAATTTGGTGTAACAACAAGTGGTAAATTGATATGAACTATTTGATATATGTTAATGAGTTAGGACCGAACTACAAAGGTGATAACATTTACGAATTTATATTTAGTAGTAATATAACCGATGTTTGGGGTGAGATGTGGGAATCGAAACCATCGAATGGTTATCCTCTTCCACCTGATTTGGAACATATAAATAAAGTTGGGGTTTTAAAAAATGACAAAATTTCTTTGTCAGTCATACAGAAATCGGATTATTTTTCAATGATTGATGCTATAGATGATGTGGTGGCTTTAGGTTGGGAGAATGAATCTGAATTAATTAATTTTGATTTAGTCAAAAGATTGGTTTTCAGATTTGGAGAAACTGAAGAAAACGTAAAAAATAAATTATATGAAAGGGATATAGTCCTTGAATTTGAAAAAAAATTTTCCTATGAATCTTAATAACAAAGTTGGTTTTTTATTGGATAGTGGTTTGACACCTGAATTTATCGTGTCTTTGAATGAAAGTACAATAAATGCGTTGTATGAAAGAATGAACAATAAAGAAGTTGGTGAACAAACAACCCAACCAGTAAATGCAACAAAAACAACGAAAACAACTGACATATATACTTTAAACCCTGGTGGTTCTATGGATGTAAAAAATGCTGTAGTTTCAAATAAAGATGGTAAGACAACCGTTGAAATGATGGAAGAGGACGAATTAGAGGAAAAATTTGAATCCAAAGCTCAACAAGGTATGTTTTGGGCTCGTTGTAACAAATGTAAAAGTGATGATTGTAAATGGTGTAAAATGGCTAAAGAATTTTCTAAAAGCACATCCAAGAAACAATATAAAAATATGCCAGAAAAAATTCATCTCGATAAAACAGTTAAATACAAAAAGAAAGAAACTAAGGAAAACTTTACAATGGCAAATTACTTAGATAAAGTAGGTTCTGTTGTTGCATCCCAAGTAGGAAAAAATGTTAATAAGTCGATTAGACCAACTTTTGAAAATTTTATGACTGAAAAGAACTTAGATAAATTAGTTAAAGAATCATTACAACCAACTATAACTAAAAAGGATTTACTAAGTTTATTAAAAAATAGAATAAATGAGGATTTCTACTTCGGTGAATCTGAAATGTTAGAAGATTTTGAATTTATGGCAGAGCCTGGTGTGAAAGAACCGGCCACTAAACCTAAAACCCCAACGGAAAAACCAAAAGAAAAACCAAGAAGAAAACCATCACGTGAAACACCTTATGAGAATCCTGAAACAAGACCTCAAGGTGAAGATGAAGATTTTGAATTAGATATGATGGATTTAGAGTTTATGGCTGAACCAGGTGTAAAAGAACCAACAACAAAGCCAAAAACACCAACTGAAAAACCAAAGGAAAAACCAAGAAGAAAACCTGAAAGAATTACACCATACGAAAATCCTGAAACTAGACCTCAAGGTAAAGAAGAATTTGATTTTGTTATGGAAAAACTTTATAATAGATTAAAAAAGAAGTAATGAAAAAAAATTGGTTATTTGAGGCACCCATTAGTGATTACTTACCTGATGATGTAAAAAATAGGATAGAACGTACTGCTAAAAATCTTTATGATAATCCTGAAAATAAAGCACCAAGTTCACAAGAATTTACATCTTTGATGTTTGGGTTACCAAATATAGAATCAAATCATAAAAGTGATTTACAAGATTTAGCTTTAGTTACTTTTTTTAATATGTATCCTCACATAAAAAGAGGGGTTGATACTGGTAAAATAAAAGTAAATGCGATTTTAGGTCAAGGTAGTGGTGGTCGAAAATTATCACAAGAAATACCTACGTCAAAAATAGAAAAGGTAAAACAAGTGGATTCTTCTTTTGACGAGAGGGTAAAACAAAGACATATACAAAATGCCTTGACTCAAGGAGCCGCTTGGAGAGATGGTTTTAATGTTGTTAATAGTATTGAAAATGAATTGAATTCCATTGACCCAAGATTAGTTGATTTATATAAAAAGTTTGGTTCTGGAGCCTCTCGTTTTTATTGGGAGAACACGGCACAATTAGAAAGAATGGCTCAAAGTGTTACTGGTAGAGTCGCATATTGTGATGTCTATTTAGATAAAAATGGGGTTTGGATTATTGATGCTGCAGCCCCAAATTTTCCTTTACTTATGCACGAACTGGTTAAAGGAGCAAGATATTATGATTCTATTTTTACATTACCTAAAAACAAAGAAGTTGGTGATACAATTATGGGTGTAGCTGATGCCCACAAACACGAAATCAAAAATATGAATTATGGTAGAGCCCTAATAGAACAATTAAGATTTTTATGGGATATGGAACTTGATGGTTATTCACGTGAAATTGAACCCGATTTATTGTTAATGTTAGCTCAAGAATTTGAGGGAAAACCTGATGATTATAATGAAATGATGTTAGGTGTTTTTAAAAATGACAAAAAACAAATCGACAAGTTTTTGGATTTGTCACAAGAGATTATAGATGATATTAATTACGAAAAGAAAAACGAAAAACCAATAGAAAAAATGAAGTTTGAAAAGAAGAAACCTATTGAACCTAAAGATGACGAGGATGACGAGGATGACGAAGATGATGACGATTTCAATCCTGATGATTGGGATAATTTTGATTTCGATGACGAAGATGAAGATTAACTTGAAAACCCCCATTTATTATTAAGTGGGGGTTTTTATATTTATTTAAAATACAATTTATGAGTTTAACAAAAGAACAAGTTATGATAGAATATGTAAGATGTATGAAAGATACACCTTACGCTTTGAAAACATATTTGGAAACATATGATAATACAGTTTCAAAATATGTCCCATTAGAGTTATTTCCTGACCAAATATCATTACTAAATGATTATGAAGAATACAATGAAAATATTGCATTAAAATATAGACAAGCTGGTGTATCGACAGTAACAGCGGCATGGATATCAAAGAAAATTGCTTTCGCTAAAAAAGTAAAACCTGAGAAAATTTTGATTATTGCTAACAAACTAGATACTTCTATGGAGATGGCAAACAAAATAAGAATGTTTATTGGTCAGTGGCCATCTTGGGTGGGAATTGATTTTGCTGCAGAAAAAAATTCTCAAAAACATTACAAAACAAATAATGGGTGTGAAGTCAAAGCGGTAGCAACATCAAAAGATGCCCTTCGTGGTTTTACCCCAACAATACTTGTATTTGACGAGGCTGCGTTTATTGATGCGGACTCTGACTTCTGGGCGGCTTGTATGGCTTCACTTTCTACGGGTGGTAAAGTAATTGTTGTTTCAACACCAAATGGTTATGATGCAATTTATTATGAAATATATAACCAAGCAAGTAGAGGAATGAATGATTTCAAAATCTCTGAAATGTTTTGGTTTAGAGACCCAAGATACACAAAAGATTTGTATTTGGTTAAAACTCAAGATACTATACATTATTTACTTAACAAAGAGGAATATCCTAAAGAAGAAATTATTAGTTGGGAAAATATTCAATTTGAAGATAGAAACTTTGAGGAACTCAAACTAATGATGGATTCGGGTTACAAACCTTGTTCTTCTTGGTTTGAAGGTATGGTTAAAAAATTGAAATATGATAAAAGAAAAGTATCTCAAGAATTAGAGTGTAACTTTCTTGGTTCAGGTGATAATGTGTTTGATTCTTTATTAATGCAAAGAGTTAAAGAGAATATGATTAAAGAACCTCAAAATAAAATGATTGGTAACTCTTTGTGGATTTGGAAAGAACCAGTGATGGGTCACAAATATGTAATGGGTGTGGATGTGAGTAGAGGGGATAGTGAAGATTTTAGTTCATTTCAAATCATTGATTTTGATGAGAGGGAACAAGTTGCTGAATATGTTGGGAAACTACCACCTGATACGATGGCTGAAATATGTTATAAGTGGGGTAATATGTATAATTGTTTCATTGTAATAGATATCACTGGGGGTATGGGTGTATCGACATCTAGGAAACTACAAGAAATGGGTTACAAGAATTTGTATGTTGATGGTGTTGACTTAGCTAACAAATGGAAATATGACCCAAAAGCGTTGGAAAAAATACCGGGATTAAACTTCAACAATAAAAGAGTCCAAATAATAGCATCATTTGAGGAAGCTATGAGACACCAATTCAAAATTTATAGTATGAGATTGTTCAATGAAATGAACACTTTTGTATATGTAAATGGAAGACCAGACCACCAAAAAGGCCAACACGATGACTTAATTATGTCTATTGCAATGGCCACATACGTTGCAGAATCTTCTTTTAGTAGTTTGGAAAAGGTAACAGAGCAGACCAAAGCAATGTTGGATTCTTGGTCTGTTACTAATAATGAAACTGCCGCCAAACAAATTGATTTTAATCCAGTAATACCATTCGGTCACGATAGGATTAATCAAAGTAATGTGAACATTACTAAGGAGGACTATATGAAATACTCTTGGTTATTCGGAGGTAGGTAATATTTATAAAAAAAAGATTATGGGATTTGTAAACAGAAAAAAAAGTGGGGACAAAAAATTCAATGGGTCAAAATTGAATGTACCAGGTCAAGGAATATCTACCACAAAACTTAGTCCACCTGATAAAGTCCCATTTAAAAATAACAATACAAATAGTACAACTAATAATACCTCAAATTAGATACAACTATTTAAAACAACAGAAATATATTTAAAATTTCTTTATGGAAAATAATCAACAGAATTTAACAGTTTGGCAAAGATTAACACAGGCATTTGGTCCGAATGCTTTACTTAATCAAGATTATCCAACGTATAGTTTTGATAGGAAAGAGTTGTTAAAAACTAAATCAAAACAAGAATTTGATAAGGAATTATTACAGGCACAACAAACTTATTACTTAGCAAATCAATGGACGAAAATTGAGAGTAATTTATATACTCAAGCTGTTTATTATGAACCAACAAGATTAGCGTCATTCTACGACTATGAATCAATGGAATATACACCTGAGATTTCAGCAGCTTTGGACATTTATGGTGAAGAATCAACAACTGTAGACCAAAATGGATATATGTTACAAATCTATTCAGAATCCAAACGTATCAAAGGTATTTTGTTGGACTTGTTTTTGAATGTGTTGGACTTGAATACCAATCTACCTATGTGGACAAGAAATACTTGTAAATATGGTGATAACTTTGTATACCTTAAATTAGACCCTGAAAAGGGGGTTGTTGGTTGTATGCAATTACCAAACATCGAAATTGAACGTTTGGAAAGAGGTATGCCGGCTCAAGCAAGTAGACAAAATGTTGAAGAACCAGCTGAAAACAAAGGTTTAAGATTTAAATGGAAAGCAAAAGATATGGAGTTTAACTCTTGGGAAATTGCTCATTTCAGATTATTGGGGGATGATAGAAAATTACCTTATGGAACTTCGATGTTAGAAAAAGCAAGAAGAATTTGGAAACAATTACTTTTATCAGAAGATGCGATGTTGATATATAGAACTTCGAGAGCACCTGAAAGGAGAGTATTCAAAGTTTTTGTGGGAAATATGGATGACAAAGATGTTGAACCATATGTACAACGTGTTGCAAACAAGTTCAAAAGAAGTCAGGTTGTTGATTCTCAAACAGGTAATGTTGATATGAGATTCAATCAAATGGCCGTTGACCAAGATTATTTTATTCCTGTACGTGATGCTGCAGCAGCCAGTCCAATTGACACCTTACCAGGTGGTCAAAACTTGGGTGAGATTGCTGATATCGAATACATTCAAAAAAAGTTATTAACTGCTTTAAGAGTACCTAAAGCATTCTTAGGTTTTGAAGAACCAGTTGGTGATGGTAAAAATTTATCTTTAATTGATATTCGTTTTGCTAGGACTATTAATAGAATTCAAAAATCTATGGTAGCAGAATTAAATAAAATTGCAATTGTACATTTGTTTCTTTTGGGATTCGAAGATGAACTTTCTAACTTCACCTTGAGTTTGACAAATCCATCAAGTCAAGCAGATTTACTTAAAATAGATATATGGAAAGAAAAAGTTGCATTGTATAAAGAATGTGTAACTTCAATTGAAGGTATTGCTCCAACTTCTGTTTCATGGGCAAAAAAACACGTTATGGGATTCTCTGATGAGGAAATCAAACTTGATTTACAACAACAAAGAATTGAAAAAGCCGTTGGAGCTGAGCTTACAAATACTGCAACAATCATAACAAACACAGGTGTATTCGATAACGTAGATAAATTGTATACCCAAACTAGTGGTACAACATCAGGTAATGTACCACCTTCAAGTGGAGGAGAAGGGGGGACACCACCACCAACAGGAGGTCCTGAGGGTATGGGGGAAACATTCAACAATAGAGATAATCTGAATATATTATTGGAAAACGAAGGAATATTTGAAGAAATGAGTTTTATTGATTTGTCCAAAGCTAAAAATTATTTGGGCGAAATGGAAAGTCAATTGAGTAAACTCCTAAAAGATTAATATTTATTAATAAAAAAAAATATGAAATTTGGTATAATTAAATCAAAAATTGACAAGATACTTTTAGAATCATTTTCAAATAAGAATGAATTCAAATCGGAACTCAAAAATTTTCAAAATACAATTTTAGAAAACAAAAATCTTACGAGATTATTTTGGATATATGATGAACTAAAAAATAAATCAGATGTTGATAGTACAATAGTTAACGAATATGTTAATGAAACAATCAATCAATATAAGAACATTGTGAGTAAGATTAATTCAAAGAAATTGAAAAAACTTCAATTGTGGGTAGAGGGTGTTGAAGTGGAAAATGAATACACAGATATTGACAACTTGTTTTCTGATAGTGTATTAACTATTGAGCAAAAAATTAATAGTAGGAAAAAAATTACAGAATCTTTAAAAAGAAAAGTTAAACAAGAAAAGGAATCTATTAATTTACCTATATCAACTATGGTTAACATAGCTAACAAAACAATCAAAAACTACGTACAACAATTAGACGAAAACACTAAAGGTAAATTATTGAGATTTCTTTCTTCTGATATTAGTGAGATGGAGTCTAAGTACAAAGTAGTTAAAGAAAGTGTTTTAAATAAATTAACTAACATTAAAGAAAATTCAGAAAAAGAAGTAGTTGACAAAATTAATGAAACGATTTTGAAAATTACAAATGAGAAGTTTGATAAATTGAATTTATTTAGGTTGGAAGAATTAGATAGTAGTATCTAATCTATTTTATTTTTGATTTTTTGGACATATTTAGCTTTGTTCAATTCAGTTCTTCTTTTAACTGAATTTTTAACAAATTCCTTTCGGTTTTTTAACTCAGTCATTAATTTTGTCTTGATAACTTTACTTTTAAAAAGTTTCAAGGCCTTTTCTATTGGTGTTTTATTATCGACTTTAACTATTAACATATAATACAAATATTTGTTAAAATAATTTATTTTTGACTATTGAGTAAATATTCCCTATTTTTATGAAAAAATAAACTGAAAATGTTACAAATTAATGAAAAAAGGGAAAACCTCAAAAATACAAGGTTTTAAAATTGCAAAGGTCGTTTATGGTACTGTAGATTCATTTGAATTAAATTCCATTTACCTAAACATACAAACATGGGTTGAACCTAAGGATGACGTAGAGAATTGGAGTAGGGTTGTTTTGAATCTAAGTAGAAGTATCAAACATACAATTTATCACAACATAAACAAAGAATTATTTAATGAAAATTTTATTGTGGACTTAGATTTAAGGTCAAGTGGTATAAACTTAAATAAAAAATCTTTTCTTAATTTAGAAATAAACTTTTTCACAAAACAATCCGACTTAGATTTCAAATCCCCTGAAATAAAAAATAGTTTGAAAGATATTACTAAAAATGTTTTCAAGGATAACTTTTATAATAATAAATATTTTTCATTTACCTTGACCAAAAAGGATAAAAATAACTCCACAGAAATATAAAACTATATTTGATTTATATTTATATAATAAAATTCAAATATGAACTTAGAAGTAATTAAACCAGGACATGTGGGTAAAGGTATACTAATCGAATATGACGCGGGTTATGTTTCTCCATCAATGGATGAAAATGCCAAAATAATAAAGGAATCTAAAAACTTTTTAGACCATTCTAAACCATTCGAATTTTACGCAGTGTTACAAAAATATAATACTCCAAATCGTAATGGAAGAGTTTATCCCGAAAGAATATTAAAAAGAGAAGCTGAGAATTATAAAAAAATGATTCAAAAAGGTACTTCATTATCTGAGTTAAATCACCCTGAGTCATCTTTAATCGATTTGGATAGAGTTTCTCATATTATTACTGAAGTATGGTGGGAAGGTCCTATATTGATGGGTAAACTAAAATTATTAACTTCACCAGGTTTCCACGAAAGAGGAATAGTTTCAACAAAGGGGGATATGGCGGCAAATTATCTTAGACAAGGTGTTACTTTAGGAATTTCCTCTCGTGGTGTTGGTTCACTTAAAAAAGTGGGTGAACAAAATGAAGTACAAGATGACTTTGAACTAATTTGTTTCGACCTTGTTTCTTCACCTTCAACACCAGGTGCATATTTGTTCTTAAATAAAGAGGATAGAGATATGTATGCTGAAAATTTAGATGAAGATAAAAAAATGGCAATAGAGAGAAATGTTGGTGAAAAAGGTAATGCTACTCTTGATTTAATGAAAAAATTGGCTAAACTTGGTTATTAGTTAATTTAAAAAATCATTTAGTTATGGAAGATGGACAAAAATATTTTGTGGCAAAGATTACCGAGGATTTAGTTGATGAAGAATCAGGTAAAGTCAAAAAAATAAAATTAGAGAAATTAGTTCTTGGTTATAACCCAACAGATGTTGAGGCAAAAGTAACTAAAATCTATGAACATTACACACAAGATTGGCGTATTACCGCAATAGTGGAAAGTAAAATTGATGAGGTAATCGAATAATTTGATTATCGAATTAAAAAATAAAGGAGGACTTTGTTCCTCCTTTTTTATTTTATTGCTTTTGGGGATATTTATAAATAAACTTTTTTGAGTTTGA
>Ga0315909_10004201_pt1 | contig 17116 bp, 2 predicted proteins | sample LakEriMetagenome_11_FD_203527 | JGI IMG/M metagenome (GOLD analysis project Ga0315909, IMG submission 203527) | Freshwater fungal communities from buoy surface, Lake Erie, Ohio, United States - Buoy 2 MA125 | ecosystem: Environmental > Aquatic > Freshwater > Lake | place: USA: Lake Erie, Ohio...
GAAATTTAGAGGCAAGTACTGTTAGTTTATCAGGCAATGTAACATCAAATAACGTAAGCGTAGGAAATATCGTTAGTGCAGGTGGCAATATTACTGGTGCTAACATATTGACCGCAGGTAATGTAAGCGCAACATCAAACGTTATCGGTAATAATATCAATGCTGGTAATATTATTAGTGCAGGTGGAAATATTACTGGAGCGAATTTATTAACAGGTGGCAATGTAAGTGCTACAGGAAACATAGATGCAAATAATATTAACACAAGCAATATAGTTTCTGCTACAGGTAACGTCAAAACAAGTGGTTTCTTTGTAGGTGATGGTGGATATATAACAAATGTTTCCGTTGCTGCAGGAAGTTATATTGTAAATGGAACAAGTAATGTACACTTAGATAATAATGGTAATTTACACGTTGACATTGCAGGTTCTACTGATAGGTTGTTAGTTACAAGTACCGGAATAGAAGCAAACAGTACAATAAGTGCAGTTGGTAATATCAATGGAGCTAATCTATTAACTGCAGGTCAAGTAAGTGCAACAGGTAATGTTACTGGTAATTTTATATTAGGTAATGGTTACTACTTAACAGGGTTAAACGTTGGTACACAAGATAAAATAGCAAACGGCAATAGTAACGTTTATATTCCTACAGCTAATGGTGATGTCACTATAACAGCAAGTGGTAATGCAAACATTGTTGTTGTCACAGGAACAGGTGCTAATATTACAGGCTACGCTAATGTTTCAGGTAATTTATCTGCAGGTAATATTACTTACACAGGCGAATTAAGTACAGCAGGTAATATTAATTTTACTGGAGCTAATGCATACTTCTCTAATGTAGCAAATATAAAAATACCAGGCGGTACTGCAAATTACGTATTAACTACAGACGGAGCAGGAAACTTAAGTTGGCAAGTCACTGGTTCTGGTAATGGTAATGCTAATGTTGCAGGTACAAATACACAAGTTCAATTTAATGATGCTGGCTCATTGGGTGCAAGTGCTAATTTTACGTTTGATAAAGTCACAGAAACACTTAGCGTAACAAATATTTCTACTGCAGGCAATGCAGTAATTGCAGGTAATTTAACAGTAAGTGGAACAACAGAATATATCAATGTAACAAACCTAGCTATTAAAGACCCAATTATTAGTATAGGCAGAGGAACAAATAATGCTCCATTAACATCAGATGATGGTAAAGATCGTGGTGAACAATTATGGTATTACTCAGGTAGTGAGAAATCTGGCTTCATTGGTTATGACAATTCAGCAGGTAAAATAATTGCTGCAACGGATGTCACTATATCAAGTGAAGTTGTTACAGTAAGCACTTATGGTAATTTTGTAGTAGGTGGATTAGAAGCAGCAACAGTTAGTGCATCAGGTAATGTAAATGGCGCTAATATATTAACTGGTGGATTAATCAGTGCTACAGGTAATGTTGATGCTAATAATTTTGTTGCAGGAAATATTATAAGTGCTGTTGGTAATATCACAGGTAATTATATTTTAGGTAATGGTGCTTTCTTAACTGGAATAGCTACAGGTACACCTGCAAATATCTCAAACGGTACAAGTAATATTAATATACCAGTAGCAGACGGAAACGTAAACACAAGTGTTGGTGGTGCAGCTAATGTATTTGTCGTAACTACTACTGGTGCTAATATAACTGGTACTGCAAATGTTTCAGGTAATTTATCTGCAAATAATATAAGCTCTATAAACATTATTAGTGCTGGTGCAAACATCACTGGTGCTAACTTAAATACCGGTAATAATATAAGTGCAGCAGGTACTATCACTGCTAATAATGCAAACATAGGAAATGTTTTATCAGTTGGTGGTAACGTTACAGGTGCTAATTTATTAACAGGTGGAATTGTTAGTGCAACAGGAAACATAACTGGTAATAATATTAGTGCGACTGGTAACCTAAGCGCAACATCTGGTATTTATGGAACCATTCAAACAGCGTCCCAACCTAACATTACAAGTTTAGGCACACTAACTGGTCTAACAGTTGGACCGAATAGCAGTGTTATATTATCAGGGAATACTGGTTATGTAAGAGCAAACAGTATTCAAGGTCGTGATGGAAGTCAAGCCATCTACATGTACTATGGCAATGTGAGTGGGGCAGTAGCGACTGTATCTGATTTAACTGTTGGTGCAGGCGGTAGCGGTAACTTAGTAATAGCAAATGGTGCAGCCAATATAAGTGGAAACATTAACTTTAGTGGAGCTAATGCTTATTTTGCAAACGTATCAAACTTAAAAATACCCGGTGGATCATTAGGTTATTTCTTAAAAACAGATGGCTCTGGTAACTTAAGTTGGGATCAGGCGTCAGCTACGCCCGGTGGGTTATCCACTGAATTACAATTTAATGATTCAGGTATTTTTAATGGAACTACTGGTTTAACGTATGATGATGCAAACAGTAGAATGAGTATAACTAACTATTCGTTAGTTGCACAAAATTTAGGCGGTATAAGCGGAGCGCAAAATATAAATGTTACAAGTGGTTGTTATGTAAAATGCACTATTACAGGAATTACTAATTTTTCATTCTTGTCAACAGGAATTCTTGCAAACAATGCTGCAGGATTCGTGTTAGAGATTACTAATGGTGGACTTTATACCACTGATTTTCCACCTAGTGTTAGATGGCCGGGCGGTTCAGTGCCAGAACTCACTGCTTCAGGTGTTGATGTTTTAGTATTTATAACAAGTGATGCTGGAACTACGTGGCGTGGTGCAGCAGCAATGATTAATAGTCTGTGAGATAAATTATGGCAAATTTTGTTTTGGTAGAAGATAATAAAATAGTTGAGTTTCATGATAGCCTTCCAAAGGTATGGAGAAATACTAGTCGTTTGGATTTATTAAAAGATCATGAAGAATTACTAAATCAAAAAGGTTGGTATACTATTCGTAAAGTTGAAATTGCCTATAATCATCAAACTCATTACTTAGATGGATATGTATATAATATAGAAGATAATCAAGTTTTTGAAATACCAGTTTTAAAAGAAATTGTTTACAGTAACGAACCTGATCAACAAGAAGAAATAAGATTTAATATTGAATTAGCTAACATAAGAAATGTAAGAGATCAATTATTAAGAGAATCTGATTGGACACAAATGGCTGACGTACAGCAAATGCGCAGTCAAGAATGGAAAGATATTTGGGCAACTTATAGACAAGAACTAAGAGATGTTCCTAACAAGTGCATTTCTGGTGAAATAAATATATACATGGTTAATTGGCCAACTATACCAAATCAAATTGTTAGTTATATTGATCCTACGATCCCAAACTCAGAAATAACAAATCCACTACCTGAATAAAGTCATATATGTTATTAAAAGAGATTCTCCTAGCATCTGCTCAATATAATGTTGTAAAAACTTCAAATAAATTATTTGCTTGGGGATTAGGCACGTCCGGACAGGTAACAACAGTTTCCTACACTTTTTCTTTAGCACAATTAAGTGCAGGTGCAAGTCATGCAATCGCACTAACTAGTGATAATAGAATTTTAGCATGGGGCTTAAATAATGCAGGACAATTAGGTATTAATGATACTATTAATAGAAGTTATCCTGTACAAGTTGGATTAAAAGGTTGGAAAAGAGTTGCAGCAGGTGATAGTCATTCTGTTGCTATTCGCGGCGACGGGTCACTTTTTGTATGGGGGTTAGGTACAAGTGGACAATTAGGTTATGGTACTGCAGCAAACAGATCAAGTCCTGTTCAAGTAAATTCACCAGCAACAAGTTGGTTGACTGTAGCAGCCGGAGTCGCATCAACATTAGGTATTACAAATGATTCGCAACTCTATGCATGGGGTCTAAATAATGCAGGTCAGTTAGGTGATGCAACTACCATTAACAAATCAAGTCCTGTTCCAATTGGAACAAGTAGTTGGAGTCAAATTTCAGTAGGAGCATCTTTTGCCGGAGCAATATTATCAGGCGGGCAACTTTTTACATGGGGTCTTAACAATTTAGGGCAATTAGGCTTAGGAGATACAACAAATAGAAATAGTCCTGTACAAGTAGGATCAGAGTTATGGTCTAAATTTAATATGGGTACAGGCCATACCGCAGCAATTAGAGACAATGGTTTAGGATATGCATGGGGACTTAATAATGCATATCAACTAGGTGATGGTACAACTACAAATAGAAATAGCCCAGTACAAATAGACACAACATTGGTAACAAGTTGGAAATCTGTTTCTGCAGGTACTAGTTTTACTTTAGGTATCGGAGCTGATACTGGAACAAATAATAAATTATTTGCTTGGGGTCTAGCGAGTTCTTATCAATTAGGTACGACAGTTACAATTAATAGAAGCGTTCCAATACAAATTACAACAGGTAGTTGGTCTTTAATTGCAGCAGGTGGTTTGTATAGTGTTGCTACTAACGATAACAAATTTTTATATCACTGGGGATCTTCAGCAGGCGGTATTTCAGGTGATGGTACAACCGCAATACGTTCTAGTCCTACACTAGTATCTTTTAATCAAACTATCAGTCAAAGTAGTCCTATACAAATAGGTACAAGTTCATGGTCAATTATTTCTTCTGGTAATAACTTTTTTGCAGCTATTCAAAGTGATGGATTACTGTATGCTTGGGGTGTAAATAATGCAGGGCAATTAGGTATTAATTCTACACTGAATAGAAGTAGTCCAGTTCAAATAGGTACGAGCAGTTGGAATGCTGTTAGTGCAGGTGCTAGTAGTATGATCGCTATACGGAATGATCAAACGTTATGGGGTTGGGGTAATGCACTTGATATGTATGGCGGAGTGCCGCCAGTAAGGAGTTGGATTGATACAGTAGGACATTCTAATGCTAAATTTGCACTTAGAAGTGATTACACTATTTGGGGTTGGGGTCAAAATAATAATGGAATATTAGGACAAAATGATACTATTAATAGAAGTAATCCAGTTCAAATTGGTTCCGCAATAACTTGGAAAAAATTAGGAGCACCTGCAGATTATTATAGTACATTTTTTGCAATTGCTAATGATGACACAGCCTATGCTGTAGGTGCAAATACTAACGGTGAGTTTGCAGATAATACATCAGTAAATAAATCCGTGCTAACACAAATTATGGCTGATAAAACCTGGACTGAAATATCAGGTGGTATCGGCATAACTACTGATGGTAAATTATGGACTTGGGGCTACAATGGTAATGGCACATTAGGTCTAAATGACACAATTAATAGATCAAGCCCAACACAAATATTATCTGGTACAAGTTTTAATTTTGTTACAGGCGGATATAATCATGTATTTGCAATTTCTACAACAGGAACATTGTACGGTATAGGAAGAAATACTGCCGGAGAGTTGGGAAATAACACAACAATAAGTAGATCCAATCCAGTCACTTTAGTTACACCATTTGATACGTATAGTTGGATACAAGTTGTGGCAGGCGCTGCAGATTCACTCACAGGTGCAGGTCATACTCTTGCAGTAAGAGATGATTTTACACTATGGAGTTGGGGTCTTAATAATGCTGGGCAATTAGGATTAAACTTAACAGTAAATAAATCAAGTCCGGTGATTGCTATTGCAGCTCCAAACAGTTGGCTACAAATTGCAGCAGGTAATTCACGTTCAGTTGCTATTGACCATAACGGTTTTGTTTTAGCCTGGGGGCTAAATAGTGGCTCACAACTAGGTGACGGCACATCAATCAATAGATCAAGTCCGGTAGTTACAGATAGTGCTGCTGCAAACGTTTACAGATATAGGAATTTATCTGCAGATTGGTTTGGAACCGCAGCTATACGTGAAGATGGTACACTTTATGTTTGGGGAACTAACAACTTCGGAAACTTAGGTGACGGTACAACTGTAGGCAAAACACTACCAACAGTACAAAACCCTGTAACACAACTGTCAAGTCCTGTACAAATCACTTCACAATCAAATTATACACAAATTTATGCAGGCGCATCTTTTTACACTGCAATAGATTCAACTGGCGCACTTTATACATGGGGTATAAACACGGTTGGTCAATTGGGTCAGGCAACTCCTGCAAACAATACAAGATTAATACCAGCAAGATTAAGAGATGGATCAGCAGTTAATAACACTAGTAGTTGGACATTAGTTTCTGCTGGGACAAATCATGCATTAGCCATAACTGTTGATGGCAAATTGTTTGCTTGGGGAGGCAATGCTAACAGCCAACTTGGAGATGACACTATTATTTCCAAATCAATTGCAGTTCAAATAGGAACCTCCTACGCCGGTGCAGTAACAAGTTGGAGGTATGCAAGTGCAGGTAACGCACATTCATTGGCAATAGACAGCAATTATAATTTTTATGGTTGGGGTTTAAACAATGCAGGTCAATTAGGTGTTGTAACTGAAGCTTATAGCTGGAAACAAGTTTCAACAGGTAGTACAAATTATGCGGCAGCAATCAGACAAGATGATACACTATGGGTTTGGGGATTCGGTACATCAGGGCAATTAGGTACAAATGATATCCTTAATAGATCCAGTCCTACGCAAATTGCAGGTAGTTGGAGCCAAATTTCTACTACATTAAGTAACACAGGTGCAACTGCGGCTATTGCAAGTGATGGCAAATTGTATATGTGGGGCTATGGTGGTCAGTGGATATTAGGTAATGGTGATTCACTTAATCGTAGTAGTCCAACTCAGGTAGGTGATAGTAGTTGGAGTCAAGTAAGTGTTGGTTGGTATCACACTTTAGCAATTGATGCACAAGGTAGATTATTTGGTTGGGGGTTAGGCACAGCATTACATTCAAGCACTGCTCCATTTAGTTGGACTACTGTATCTGAAAATACATCATCTGTAACTGCAATTAGAAACGATGGTTTACTATTTACATGGGGATTAAATAGTTCAGGTCAGTTAGGAAATGGTAGTACAATAAACCAATCTAGCCCTGTGCAAATAGGTAATAGTAGTTGGCTTACAGTAAGTTCTGGTGGAAATCACATGTTAGGAATAACAAGTGATTATAGATTATTCGCTTGGGGAGGAAACGCAGGCTACCAATTAGGTGATACTACTAATATTGATAAGTCAAGTCCAGTGTTAATATCTGGTCCTAGTTGGACACAAGTAGCAGCAGGTAACAGCCATAGTATGGCATTAAAATCAGATAATACGTTATGGGCATGGGGATTAGGATTAAGTGGACAATTAGGTACGTTAACTGAATCTAAATCATGGACAGATGTAAGTGCAGGTAGTAGTACAAGTTTAGCAGTACGTAGTGATAATACACTTTGGGGCTGGGGTCTTAATACAAGCTTCCAAATAGGAGATAGTACAAGTATTACTAGAAGTAGTCCAGTACAAGTGCAAGGCGCACTAAGCTGGAGTAAAGTTAGTTCAGGTGTAAACCATACATTAGGCATAACTAATACAGGTGCATTATATGGTTGGGGAACAGCAACAACAGGTGCAACTGGAAATTACTTTCCTATATATAGTTGGACAATGACGACAGGTACCCGTGATGAAAATTTAATTGCATTAAGAAGTGATGGTACATTATGGGCACTTGGAGGTAATGCTAATGGCACATTAGGATTAGGTGATACTGTACAAAGATCAAATTTTGTTCAGGTAGGAACTAGTAGTTACATTTTTATTGGTTCAGGACATTTTAATACTTTTGCAATTACGCCAGACAATAAATTATTTGGTTGGGGATTAAATACCTCAGGACAGTTAGGAGACAACACTACTATAAGCAAATCTAGTCCAATACAAATTGGAGTAGGCAACAGCTGGATAGCAGCAACAGCAGGATCTGTTCATTCGTTGTTTATAAAGGATGATTACACATTATGGACTTCTGGCAGTAATCAATTTGGTAAATTAGGGTTAAATGATGCAGTTGACAGATCATCATTTACACAAATTGGTACAGAAAGTTATTCAATTATTTCTGCTGGGCCAAATACTTCTGCCGGTATAAGAATTGACAATACATTATGGACATGGGGTTATAATAATTTTGGACAATTAGGTGTGTCTGGTTTAGTGGATCGCTCAAATCCTACACAAGTCACTGTCCCAGGCACAGGTCCTTGGTTAGCAGTAAGTGCGTCTGAAAACTATATGTTAGGTGTAAGTGGGGCAGGTTTGGGAACTCCCTTCAGTGTTTACGCATGGGGAGGAAATGGAGATGGTGCCACTGGATTAAATGTAGCAACAGGTAACAATCAAACTCCAGTAATAACAAAGGCGGGAGCCGCGGGAGCAAGTTTCACTCAAGTGTCAACGAACCGTAATAGTACTAACTTCAATAGTATGGCATTAACAAGTGACGGAAAAATATGGATGTGGGGGTATGGTGCAGGAGGCGAATTAGGGTCAGGTACTGCAGGTACCAGATCAAGTCCTGTTTTGGTTACTGGTTCAACCTCATGGTCACAAATTTCTAAAGGTGCTGGTGGTAGATTAATTAATGCAGTAGCCACAAATAATACATTGTATCATTGGGGAATTGTAGTTACATACTTCCCGACAGAAACACCAACAACACTTTCTAGTCCTGTGCAAATAGGTAATAACTCAATATTTAATAGTTTCCCTTCACCAACGTATGCGGTCAATAGTGAGCCAGGACAAGGTTCATGGACAAGTGTAAGTGCAGGTAATAGTTTCTCATTAGGTATAAAAGAAAATAAATTATACGCCTGGGGGCAAAACACTGCGGGGCAATTAGCACAAGGCGATACTGTAGTTAGATTAAGCCCAACTCAAGTAGGATTAAATGATTGGAGCGTTATTACTACAAGTGAAACTAATAATTTTGCAGGTGCAATTGATAGTACTAATACATTATTTTTATGGGGAGTTAATACTAATTATCAATTAGGTGATGGCACTACTGTAAGCAAATCAAGTCCTGTTGCAACATTTGCTACTGGAACAAGTAGTTACGTTCAAGTAAGTGTAGGAGCAAGTCATACTTTAGCAGTGCAAAATGATGGTACACTGTGGGCATGGGGCTCAAATGTTAACTACATATTAGGTTTAGGCGATACTGTAATACGTTCAATACCAACACAGGTAGGAAATGACAGTGATTGGTTGTTAGTAAGTGCCGGCACTAATCATAGTATGGCAATAAAGACTAATAATACACTGTATGGATGGGGTTTAAATGACGTAGGTCAAGTGGGCGCTACGAATTCACTTAGTTGGACAATGGTAGATAGTGGGGACAGTTTTAGTGTTGCACTAAGAAGTGATGGCAGAGTATTTTCATGGGGAAGAAATCAATTTGGACAATTAGGTGATAACTCAACTATAGATAAATCAAGTCCAGTTCAAATCGCATCAAATGCGAATAACTTTACATATGTTGCTGCAGGAGGTTTGAATGCAGCGGCTATAGACAATACTTATAAAACTTGGGCCTGGGGTTACGGAATAAACGGCACAATAGGCGAAAGTGCAAACGTTGATAGATCAAGTCCTACGTTAGTTGCAGGTAATTATAGTTTCACGCAACTTTCAATAGGATATTTACATATTGCTGCAATTACGGCGACCAATCAAGGTTATATTTGGGGCTTTAACGGACGAGGACAATTAGGTGATGGCACAACAATTCAAAAAACATCTCCTATACCTGTAACTATTGCAGGTTTTAGTAGTTATACGCAAATCACTGCTGGCGGCATATCAACATATGCTATAACCAATACAGGAACTTTGTATTCATGGGGTAGTAACGCTCAAGGAGAGTTAGGTGATGGAACCACAGTTAGTAAGTCAACTCCTCAAGCAGTTCCAAATTACACAACAAGGACATTTACTCAAGTTAGAGCAGATGGTAATTACTTAACAGTGGCTACAGGATCACAAAACGGTGTAGCAGCTATTGATAATCTAAGTGAATGTATAGTTTGGGGTTATAACTTCTATGGGCAATTAGGAACAAATGATACTATAAATAGGTCAGCTCCTGTAATTCTTTTAGGTAGTTGGACAACAGTTGCTTTAAGTGGTTATGGAGCAACGGGGATTAAAACCGATGGTACATTATGGGCCTGGGGTATACGTGCTACTGATACTGCTGCAGATAGATCAAGCCCTATTCAAGTAAGTGCAGCTAGTTGGAGTCAAATAACAGGTGGCCAACAAGTTAGAACAGCAATTACAAGTAATACGATATATGTATGGGGCCCAGGCACAGGAGGTCAACTTGGTGTTGGTACCGTTGAAAGAAGCAGTCCCACATTATTGCCCGCAAATACAATCATAAATAATTCAGTACCCGTGCAAATTGCAGGTAGTTGGAGTTCTGTTAACGCAGGAAATCAATTTACTTTAGCAAGAGATACTAATAATATTCTCTATGCGTGGGGACAAGACAGTTCAGGACAATTAGGTTTTTAAATGCCAGCGATATCACCATCACTATTAGGAAACAGATTACCGTACAATTTACCTCAACCTCAAAAAGTTGATAACAATAGTTGGTCACAGGTAAGTGCATTCAATAATTTTACAGTAGGTTTGCAATCTAATAGTTTATTATATGCATGGGGCACTAACGATGTTAATCAAGTTGGTGATGGCACTACATTAAACAAATCAGCACCAACTCAAATTTCTAGTAGCAGTTTTTCATTAATAAGTGCGGGTTTTGATCACAGTGGAGCAATAACGTCAGATAATTACCTTTACGTTTGGGGTAATAGAGCAAGTACTTTCGTTCAAACTTATAATTTTTCTTGGGCCTCAGTATCTACACGTTGGAATCATAATTTAGCTATTAGAAATGATGGATCATTATTTGCATGGGGATTAGGTACTAGTGGACAATTAGGTGATTTAAGTGTTGTTACAAAATCAAGCCCTGTACAAATAGGAACAAGTAGTTGGGATTTTGTAGCAGCCGGAAACGATCATAGTGTTGGTGTTATTGGTAAAGATTTATATGCATGGGGTAGTGGAGCATTTTTACAAAACGGTGGCACAATAAATCGCAGTAGTCCTGTGTTAATTTCTACGTTACCTTCAAGTTTTGTATCAGTAAGTGCAGGTAATCAATTCAGTGCTTTTGTTTTAGAAGATGGTTCTCTTTATACTTTTGGAAGAAATAATGTTTATCAATTAGGTGATCAAACTACTGTAAACAGAAGTAATCCAGCAACAATAGGTACAGAACGTAGTTATACAATGGTAAGTGCAGGAAGTGATCACTCACTTGCAATAGACACGGCTAAACAATTATATCTATGGGGCAACAATTTAAGTACTATTGCACCTATACCAACAATAGCACAAAGTTGGAGCTTACTAAAAATAAGTTCAAGCGCACTTAATACTATAGGAATTACTACAGATAATAGAGGTTATGTTTGGGGTAGAAATGATTACGGACAGATAGGCGATAACACTACTATTAATAACCGTTCAAGCCCAGTACAATTAGGATTTGGAACTAGTAGTTACACACAAGTTGCTGTAAACAGATTCAACACTGGTGCTATTGACACTTTAGGTAAACTATATGTTTGGGGATTAAATGATCAAGGTCAAGTAGGTGATGGATCCATTGCGAACAAATCAAATCCTGTGCAAATTGATTATTTGAATAAAAGTTATGTACAAGTAGAATTTGATGCACGTTACAATACTAATGCTATAGATTCTGATTATAAATTATGGGCCTGGGGTCAAAACGTATCAGGATCAATGGGAATTGCACCTAATACTGCACAATCATGGAAACAAATGGCATTTGGAGATCAACATACAATTGCCATAAAATCAGATGATACATTATGGACATGGGGCTTAAACAATGCAGGTCAATTAGGAATAGGAAGTACATTTAACAGAAGTTACCCAGTTCAGATTGGTAACAGTAGTTGGAAATTTGTAACTGCAGGAATTCACTCTAGTTTTGCTATAGATAATGACGATAATTTATATGCATGGGGATTAGGATTAAATGGACAATTAGGTGATAATAGTTTAGTAAGTAAATCAGTTCCCACAGCAGTATATCAAGCAACAGGAACAGCTAGCAAATACACTCAAATAAGTTCATCAGGTAGTCACACTGTAGCTATCGACAATTTAGGTAGAGCATGGTCATGGGGAAATAATGTTGTTGGGCAATTAGGTGATGTTACAGTAACACAAAGATCAAGACCGGTATTAGTTTCTCTACCAGTAGGGGTGTCTGCGTCAATGGTACAAGCAGCGTGTGCTAGTGTCAATGCAACTGAATATCACACTTTAATTCTTTCAACTACAAATGCATTATATGCTTTTGGATATAATGGCACAGGTGCTCTTGGTGACAATACAAATGTAAGCAAATCAAGTCCTGTACAGATTTCCGCAGACAATTCTTGGACATTTATTAATGCAGGACCCGAAGTCTCGGCAGCTATAAGAAGTGACGGAGAATTATTTGTCTGGGGTTATAATATAAGTGGGCAATTAGGTCAAAACGATACCATTAATAGAAGCAGCCCAACTTTAGTTCAAGGTTTACCAGATAAAGTAAAGGATGTAGTCAGTCAAAGAAACAACATTCAGGCGTTGTTACAAAATAATACATACTGGGCATGGGGTAATGCTGTCCCTATACAAAGCGTAATACGTTCTGTTCCAGTTCAAGTAGGTAATGACAGTGACTGGTTAAAATTAATAATGCCTAAAAATGCTCCTGGTAATGGTGGCAATTATGGGGCTATAAAAAATAATTACCTAGCATATGTTAATGGTGGATATGCATTAGTGCAGGGAAACGGTAATGTTCAAACAGCAGCAAACGTAAGTTTCGCATTAGTTGGATATGTAAACAACTTTACAGTAGGTATTTTAGCAAATTATTCAAGCCCAACACAGGTGGCAAGCACAAGTAGTTGGATACAATTAACAAAAGGACAGACATTTAGTGCCGCCATAGACAGTAATTATAAGTTGTTCACTTGGGGTCTCAATAGTCTTTCTCAATTAGGAGATTCAGGCACTGTTGATAAATGGAGTCCAACACAAGTAGATAATAATAGTTGGATCAGTGTAAGCGCAGGTGAAGATCATATGCTAGCAGTACGTGCTGACAATACACTATGGACTTGGGGTAATTCAACAGCAATAGGTTTATTAGTAGAACCGCAGTCATGGAATAATGTAGGCATCGGTTCTAGTTACACATTAGCGGTAGATTCTCGAGGTGTATTGTGGGCTTGGGGCAACAATAATGCAGGACAGTTAGGTAATAGTTCAACGATTACTAGAAGTAGTCCTGTATTAGTAGGTGTAACAACCGCAATTAGAAATAATATTGTACAAAGCAATTACACACAAGTTATCGCCGGAGCAAGTCATGCAATGGCTTTTGATACAGATAGTAAACTTTATGCATGGGGTTTAAATAATACTGGACAATTAGGTATAGGAACAACAGTTAATCGTTCTTATCCTGTACAGTTAGGTGAATATAGCTGGCAACAAGTCGTCGCAGGTACCGATCATACGATAGGCATTGACACAACAGGTGCTATCTATGGTTGGGGTCAGTATACAAGTGGTCAAACTGGCGTTTATGATACAATTTATTCTTGGATTCAAATTGCAAGTGGTATAGGTTTAAGAGGCGACGGCACACTTTGGACTTGGGGTAATAACAGTAATGGACAGTTAGGAGACAGTTCTACAATTGCAAAGTATAGTCCTATACAAATAGGATCAAACGATTGGGCAGCAATTAGTACACCGCACGAACAAAATATAGGAATGCGTGCCGCAATCAAGACTGATTTTACTGCATGGGTATGGGGAGATAACAGTAGTGGTCAATTAGGCATTGGTGATACTATTAATCGTAGTAGTCCAGTTCAACTTGCAGGTAGTTGGACTGTAATAAGCAATCAGTTGCGATTTACTGCAGGATTAAGAACAGATTCAACTATTTGGACTTGGGGTGAAAATCCTAACGGACAATTAGGTGATAATACTACAGTAGCTAAATTAAGTCCAGTAGCCTTAGGTTCTCCGTTTGACACAAGCTCATGGACGCAAGTAGCAGCTAGTTTAACACATACAGTTGCATTACGTGTTGATGGAGCAATATATTCTTGGGGGCTTAACACAAACGGAGCGATAGGCGATAACACCACAGTAAATCGTTCATTACCAACTGCTCTATCTGTAAGCCACAGTGTGAGCAGTTACACACAAATTAGTGCAGGCGGAGTTAGTTCGTTCGCAATTAAACTAGGTGGAAATTTATTTGCATGGGGTTTAGGTACAAACGGACAGTTAGGTTATGGAACTGCAGCAAATAGAAGTAATCCTACGATTATAGGTGCTAGTAGTTGGAGTATGGTGGCTGCAGGAAGAATTACTGCTTATGGAATAAGTGCTGGCAGACTTTTTGCCTGGGGTGATAATAGCAATGGTGACTTAGGAGACAATAATACTATTACTATTGCTAGATCCAGTCCAGTACAACTAGGTTCACTAACAAATTGGTCTAATGCTGGATCAAGGGCAGCAACAGATACAAGTGGTTTTGCTTATGTTTGGAGCACGAATACACCGATTTTAAATACCACTGATTATGTTGCTACAGATTTATATACTTCAAGTCCTGTACAAGTTGGAGGATTTAGATATCCTCCGCAAAAATACTATTCGCCGCAAAAAGTAAACAATTCTAGTTATAATTTTGTATCAGCTGGTAACTCATATACCGTTGCATTAAACATTAATAATTTATTGTATGGGTGGGGAGATGGATCGGCAGGTATTTTTGCTGAACAGGCAAGTAACTTTAATAGTAAGAGTTCTCCAGTTCAAATAACAACTAGTAGTTTTACTGCGATTAGTGCAGGATATGATCATTTACTCGCTATTAAGAATGATGGAACACTATGGACATGGGGTAACCCCGCAGCAATTAGCTTAACAGTCCAACCATTTTCATGGTCAAGTGTAAGTGCTGGTAATTCTCACATGTTAGCAATCCGTAGTGACGGTGCACTGTTTGCTTGGGGAATAGGCACAAGCGGCCAGTTAGGATATGGAACAGTAGGTAGCAGATCAAGTCCTACAGTTGTTGGTACTAGCAGCTGGAGTATGGTATATGCTGGAAATAATTTCTCATTAGCAATTGATGCTAACGATAGATTATTTGGTTGGGGTCTTAACAACTCTTACCAATTGGGTATCGGGGTGACAGCCCCTAGATCAAGTCCTGTATTAATAACTTCTGGTAGTTGGATAGGATTAGCAGCAGGTGACACACATGCATTCGCAGTCCGTTCAGACAACAAACTGTTTGGATGGGGAAACAACAACGTAGGGCAAATTATGCCTTATGGAGATTACAGTGAAAATAGTGTTTCAAGTCCTTCAATAGTTGGTTCTTATACATATCATGTTGCAAATCAAACAGCCGGATATATTAGAAAAAATACAGGGCAATTGTATTTGTGGGGATTAGGAAATTTTGGGCAATTTGGTTTAACTGATACTGTCAGTAGGTCAAATCCAACGTTAATATCTAGCGATCAAAGTTGGAAACAACTATCTATTGGAGAATACAGTGTTGCAGCAATAAGAAGTGACGACACACTATGGATGTGGGGTTTAGGAACAACAGGCCAATTAGGATACGGTACTGCAGCAAATAGATCAAGTCCAGTGCAAATTGCAGGCGGCGGCAGTTGGAAAATGGTTTCAGTGGGTTTATCATATGCAGCAGCAATTAAATCAGATGGAACACTATGGTCCTGGGGACTGAATAACTCCTATCAATTAGCAGATGACACAACGATAAACAAATCTAGTCCTGTGCAAGTTGCAACAGGTGGCTCTTGGAATATGGTTGTTGCAGGGTTAGGCAGAACTTATGCATTAAATAATAATAATATTGTATATGCATGGGGCAGCAATTTTGAAGGTGTATTAGGTGACGGGACAACAATAACCAGAAGTAGACCAACTTTATTAGCTTCTCCATTTGATACTGTCTCTTTTTCAATGATCTCAGGTGGTAGCACAAGTGCTTATGGCATTACAACTACAGGACAATTATACGTTTGGGGTTACAATATTCAAGGACAATTGGGGCTTGGTAATATAGGCACGACCTCAAGATCAAATCCTTCACTAATAACATCTGTAACAGGAGAACCACTGCCCAATAATTATGGATCATGGACTTTTGTATCAGGTGGATTTTGGTATGCTGCAGGTATTAACAATGGGAATTTGTATACTTGGGGATACGGAAGAAATGGTGTTCTTGGTTTAGGAGACACTATTAACAGATCATATCCAACACAAATAGGACAAGGATATAGTTGGAGTAGTGTAGTTGCAGACAAATTTGAAATTAGTAGTGGGGCACAAGGATTCAACACAATATTTTTACGAAGTGATAATACTGCTTGGATTGCAGGCGCGGCAGCGAGTGGGACTTTAGGAGACAATCAATCAGCAACCAACCGTTCTAGTCCGGCATTTGTAGGTATCGCAGCTAATACCACAAATATCTCTGTTCCAACCCAAGTAGGTACAAGCAGTTGGAGTGTTATAAGTGCAGGATTAAGTTACAGTACAGGTATAAACAGTGTCGGACAGTTGTATACATGGGGACTAAATTCCTTAAATCAACTAGGTAACGTAAACACTATTGACAGAAATGATGCTTATGTTCAATTAGCCGGCAGTTGGAGCAAAGTAAGTGCGGGTGTCAATCATGTATTAGGACTTAAAACTGACAATACACTATGGACCTGGGGAAATAGTTTAGGTATAATATTAAGTAATGTTGCTCCTGCAAGTTGGGCAAGTATAGCATCAGGAAATGCAAGCCACGTTGCTGCAATTAGAAGCGATGGCATGTTGTTCACATGGGGTCTAAACACTTCAGGTCAATTAGGGGATACAACAACGATTAACAAGTCAAGTCCTACTCAGATAGGTACTGAAAGTTGGTCATTAGTTGCAGTATCAACATCAAATACTCTAGCCGTCAAAGCAACAACTGGTGAATTATGGGCCTGGGGAAATAACACCAATG
>Ga0315909_10004208_pt1 | contig 17111 bp, 11 predicted proteins | sample LakEriMetagenome_11_FD_203527 | JGI IMG/M metagenome (GOLD analysis project Ga0315909, IMG submission 203527) | Freshwater fungal communities from buoy surface, Lake Erie, Ohio, United States - Buoy 2 MA125 | ecosystem: Environmental > Aquatic > Freshwater > Lake | place: USA: Lake Erie, Ohio...
TTTTAGTAGGATAGGTCTTACCTGAACTACCCCATTTGTAACCACCTTTTACTCTGCGTACTGGCATGTTATTCTCCTCTAGAAATTACTGTCCAACCAGCACCATTCCAAATGATCTTTTCACTGAATATATCAATGACAGGTAATGGATAATCACTGTCTAATACATATTCACATTCAGGATCATCATGCAATTCAGTGGTTGTACCCCAAAACTCTAAACTTTCTTTGTGATATCTAATATACATTATACACTACCTTTGTTAAAGAAACTTGTTTTTGTATAATCACCAAATGCCGGATCATTAGTACCACTGCCATTTGGATCAAGTACAAGTATATGTGTATTACCTGAAGAACCAGTATCTGGAACACAATACGCTTTACCATTTGGGGCAACAACACCTCCCCACCATTTATTAGTTGTAGCACCTAAAGTTATGCCATAGTTTTGTAAACTAACAGTATTTGCAGTAACATTGAATACACTAAATCTGTTGTTACTTTGTTCAAACGGTACAGCATAAACATTACCATCATCACCGGTAAATCCACCTATACTTTTTGCACTGGTTTGTGATACTCTAGCATAGGTATTTGCTACTGGATTTATGATGCTCCAATATGTTTGGTTGTGTGGCGGACAATATAATCTGCCATCTTTGCCGTTAAAAATGCCCTGATGTGCCTGGGTACCAATTGTAGTGCCATAGTTCCATGAATTAGCAACGCTGGCAGTTGTATCAATGCTTAACACAGTGGTGGTAAGATAGGGTGCAAAATAAAGTTTACCATTAGCAGTACTGCGTACTGCGCCACGCCAACGGAATGATGCACCACTGGGTATTACACCGCCAAAGTTTTGCACACTAGCAGTATTTGCTACAGGATCAATTACCAAACAGCCTGGTGCACCTACACAATAGATTTTACCATCGCCACCTAACACAGCATTGTCATATAAATTAGAGCCACTAAAAGTTAAGCCCCAGTTTGTTCTAACACTGGTGTTTGTTGCTGGGTCAATAATCAATGCTAGATTTGTGTTCAGTGGCGGATAATAAATTTTACCATTGGGTGCAAGCGCACCAGTAAGATAACTACTGGCATTAATTGTTAAACCACTAACACCAAAACTTTGTATACTGCTTGTGTTAGTTGCTGGATCAATTACTAAAATATTACCAGTAGCACTACTAGGTGCATAATAAATTTTACCATCTGCTCCTTGCACACCACCTCTATATGGTCCACTTGTTAAACTGGTATGACTTGCACTGGTATTAAATGATGTTAAAGTAGGTGTTCCGCTGCTAACCCAACTGCTTAATGAAGTGTTTACTTCACTGGCAGTATAGTCATACCAATTCTTTAGTGTAACTACAGCAGTTAGAAAGCCACCTCTAGCCGAAAACATTATGCATATCCCTTGCTAAGTGCTGCATACACAGTTGTGCCATCAGTAAAGAAACTAATGATATCAATAGCATTTGCCGCGGTGCTTAGTGTCTTTGAAGCACCAGCAAATTTCCATGCACTTGTGGTTGTTAGTGTTTTACCACCAGTTCCATCTTGCGTAATAATTAGCGTGCCACTTGCACCAACGCCTGCATTGCTTAGTGCAATGTTGCTGATGCTACTGGTTGCAGTCATTGCAAAGATACTACCATTAGCCATGTTAAGCGTAATGTTACCACCAGTGCTGCCTAAATTAACTCGTGTCTCTTGGAACTGCTTGAGTGTAATGTTTGATGATTCAACAGCACTTACAACTCTTGCGTTGCTGAAGTATAAGTTTGCACCTTCATCAATATCAGTTGTAGTGATATTGTTTTGGATAAATGCATTTACTCTAGTATTACTATAGTATAAGTTTGCACCTTCAGCAAGATCAGTTGTGCTGGTAGCCATGTTATAGAATGTGCTACCATCATTTGTAAACTGCCATTTGTCTGTGGCTTCATTCCATAACAAGAATGTAGGAGCACCTGCAACAGGACGAAGTACACCAAAGCCTGCATTTACATCAGTTACACCACCAACATTGAAATACATGCCGCCGCTGCTAGTACCAAGTGTATTGTCATATACTTGTAAACTTACATTAGTTGTACCATGTACTGTAACACTATTGGCTCTTAGCGTACCTGCTGTGTTAATGTTGCCTTGGTATGCAGCAATTGCAGCATTGGCAGTTGAATTAAAGTTTTGGTTAATCCATAGTGTGTTACCACTGTTGCGGATTAAGATATCATTTGGCTGTGCATTGGTTACATTGATGTCATGAATTTCATCAACTTCAAAACCATTCTGCACACGCACTAGAACTTGTCCATTGCCTGGGTTAGCACGCTCAACCACACCAATGAACACATAGTGTTCTGGTGATTGAGGTTTGACATTGGTAAATGTGCCTGCAACATTGCCTAGGTATAGTTTGTCACCTGCGGTATAACCACCTAGGTTTAGTCCATCAACAACACCTTGGCTAACAACATAACCTAATTGTCCACTGGAAATATCACTCTTAACAATACCAATTGTGGTTGCGCTGTTGTTATCATTGTTGTTAATTGCACGCTTGATTGTAGCCTTGTCACCACTTGCACCAGCAATGTAAACTACTTCACCTTTGCTTAGTGTGTTTGCTTCATCATTGCGGGCATAAACAACCAAGTCTTGACCCATAAGCATGACATTGCTGCCAGTTAAGCCTACTTGGTGTGTGCCGTAGTTTGAATTGAATACAATTTGTCCACTGCTTGGACTTGTTGTGCCAGCAGTATTGAAACTTACACCATTTACAATTGTGTTACCAGCAGTGATGTTGCCTGTGGTTGAAATTGTATTGCTGCCAAAGTTTGCAAGCAATGTTGTAACATTGCTGTCACCATATGAACTTGTAATACCAGTTAGGAAAGCACCGTTACCAAAATAGTAACCAGCATTTATATTACCAGTTGTAGCAATATTTCCTGTTGTGCTAATTGAACCTTGATATGCACCAATTGCAGAGTTTGCACGGTCTGTGGTATAATAAAGATTTGCACCTTCATCAATATCACTTGTTGTAATACTATCTACAATATAGTTTTGAACTCTAGTGTTGGTGAAGTATAAGTTTGCACCTTCAGCAATATTAGTAGTATTAAGAATTACAGTACCTGTTTGACCGTTTACACTATTAACATTGGCTGTTAGGCTTACAAGGTTTGCAGCAACCAAATATCCTGCGTCATTGGTAAATGCGCTTACATTGGTTGGTGTATTTGCAAGGCTTGTATAACTTACATTTAACGCTTCAACAAATGCTTTGTTTACTCGGGTATCAATAGCAGTATTTGCTCTAGTTGATGTATAGTATAAGTTTGCACCTTCTGGTATATCAGTTGTGTCTAAACTTACAACACCTGTTTCACCATTTACACTTACAACATTAGCATTTGCAGTTGTGATAAAGCCGCTGTCATTTACAAGATTACTTGTATGAGTTGGAATAACAGGCTTGTCAGTTAAACTTGTGTAACTTACACCAAGACCTTCAACAAATGATTTGTTTACTCGAGTATCAATTGCAGAGTTTGCTCTTGTTGTGGTGTAGTATAAGTTTGCACCTTCAGCAATATCACCTGTGTCGAGAACAACAACACCTGTTTCACCATTAACACTTACAACATTAGCAGTTGCAGTGGTAATGAAGCCACTGTCATTGGTTAGGTTGCTGGTATGTGTTGGGATCGTAGGCTTGTCAGTTAAACTTGTGTAACTTACACCAAGACCTTCAACAAATGCCTTATTGACTCTTGTATCAATTGCAGAGTTTGCTCTAGTTGATGTATAGTATAAGTTTGCACCTTCAACAAGGTCAGTGGTGCTGAATGCACTCATGTTTACTGCAATGTTATCAGCATTTACAGTAATACCTGTGCCTGCGCCAACATTTAGTGTAACATTACCTGTGCTGCCGCCACCAGTTAAGCCATCACCAGCAATAACATCTGTGATGTCACCTGGTGTACCAATGTAACTGATTACACCGGTGTTTGCATCATAACTGATATCACCTGCGCCACTAATTGACTGACGGGCTCTTGCAGTAGTAAAGTATAAGTTACCACTTTCAGCAATATCGCCTGTGTTAAGAACCACAGTACCAGTCTTTGTGTTAACGCTGATAACATTTGCAGTTGCAGTTGTAATGAAACCACTGTCATTGGTTAGGTTGCTGGTATGTGTTGGAATTACGGGCTTGTCTGTTAGGCTTGTATAACTTACGCCTAGTCCTTCAACAAATGATTTTGTAACACGGTTGTCAATGGCTGTGTTAGCACGACCAACTGTGTACCAAAGATTTGCACCTTCAGCAATTTGACTTGTGTTTATGCCAGTAAGTTGACTACCATCACCTAAGAAGTAACCAGCAGTAATATTACCAGTTGTGTTAATATTGTTGCTGCCAAGGCCAAATGCTAGATATTGTTGTACATTAATATTGCTGTAAGTTATTGGAATGTTAGTTAAACCACTACCATCACCTACAAAGTAAGCAGCATTTACTGTACCAATTGTTGTAACATTTGAACCTTCAAAAGTAACTCGTGTGCCACCATCTTCTGTTAGTACTAGGCTGTTACTGCCTTGTGCTAGAACAAAACTCCAATCCTTTGGTGTTACACCATTGTTTCTTGTGTATTCAACTGTGCCGGGGCCGGCTGTAACATTACTTACACCTAAGTTTACACCGCTGGTTAATCCACTATCATAATAAAGTTCATATGAATTTGTTAATCCACCACTAGTATTTGCTTTTACATAAAATACATTACCATTTAGTGCTGCGGCAACAGTAGTGTTAACAAAGTTATTAATTGTTACTGCTGTGCCATCTACTAACCCATTTGGCGTAAAGGCAAATCTTATACGGTCTGGACTTGTGCCACCATAATAGTTTGTTTGACCTGTTCTTACGCGAACATTTGCATTTGCACTGGTATAATTTCTATCAATGCTGAGAACAAGGTCACCTTCACGCTGTGTAGTTGAGTTGTTACCGTTGGTTACAGCAAGTTTACTACCAGTTAATGCACCTGTATTGTTATAGTTAATCTGTGCAAAATGTGCGCCGCTAGTATTAATAGCAGTAGTATTAGGATCACTACCATTAATAGTTTGATTGTACAGTAATACGCTGTTACCTTGGCTACTGGCAACATAAGAAGGCGCAAAGATAATTGGTCGGTGTGTACCGGTGCTGTCTTGAGCACTAGCAATAAGTGTATTGCCCATAGTGCTAGCAAGATACAAACTTCTATTAAAGTTTTCAGTAGAACTATTTGGACTAATACCAAAATACATGCCAACACCACTGTTGGTATCTATATGGTCTTGACCAGCAACACCACTAATCCATGCTGGCGGACCTAATGTACCAGGAGCACCAAGTGTTTGAGTTGAACCCCACCAAGTAATACGCCCTAATTCATCATTTTTGCGTGGATAAGTTTCTGTATAAGGTAAATTTTTATTGCCTCTAGCACTGGTAAAGAATAGACGTGGTCCAAAAGTTGTAGGATTAGTTGCCTGTCCACTGTTATCACTATATTGCTTTAATAGTAGTTGCGTGTTAGGTGCGTTACCAGCATAGTCAGTAGTGACATTTGCTAAACCATCCCACAGCACATTAATACCAAAACTTGGTAAACTATCATTTTCAGCACGACCTGATAAATCAGCATTACCAACAACAAATCCTCGAGGTGCTTGGAACACTGAAGTAGGTGATTCTACTTTGTTTCTACCAATGAAATTATTTGTTAGATTACCTAGTGTGTAATTACCTGCAACACCTGCTGTAATTACATCAAAGTCATTGATATTGAATCCACTCTTTGGATATGCATATTTGCTAGTAAACAATGGCTCACTGTTTATTAGTGTAGTTTTACTGCCACTACCATTAACATCAAACTCACTGTATACTGCAATTGCTTGACCTGTGGTTGTATCTAACAACACTGGGTGTAAGAAGAATGCAAGTACATCCAATGTTAAATCTACTGATGCAGTTGCGCTAGCACTCATGTATATGGTACTGTTTGCAGCATCAACACTGGTTACTACAGTATTTTGTGGGAATGGATACGGTGAATCTTCATTTACCGAAAGCATACTGTTAACAGCAACATTTGATATGTTTGCTGCTATACCTGCGCCGGTGATTCCAATAACATATTGATATAATGAAACACCTGTGATAGCATTACTACCAACAGTGGTATTACCAGTATTAAACACAAAGTTTTCAATATTAGCAACACCGCTATATGAACTTACAGCATTACCGGCATAATTGTTTGCTCTAAAGAATGCATAACCATCACTGCTAACATTACCACTGAACACATCTGTATTGTTGTATTTCTGTTGCGTAACTAATGCGTTAGCAGTATTCAATACAATGTTCTTAGTTGCTTCAGCAGTGATTGTGCTGACATTAGCCAGCGCATTTGCCATACCAATTGTACCAGTTGCAGTAATTGGACCACCAGTTAAGTTTTCACCAGTGTTAATTTGTGTTACTGTACCAGCCGCACTTGTATCAGCAGGTGTAAATGTAAACACACCATTGCTGTTGTCATAACTTAAATTACCATTTCCGCTAGGTGATCCTACTGTTACACTGATGTTGCTTCTTACACGCTGAGTAGTGTAATAAAGATTTGTGCCTTCTGCTAGATCACTGGTTGATGCTGGAATTGGATAATATGTTGTACCGTTGTTGGTAAACTCCCAGCGTGTGCTTTGCTCGTTCCACTTCAACATTGTGTTTGTCGCAGTAGGACGATTAGAAATAATTTCTACATTACTATTTGTTGCAGCATTACTGTTTAGTGTAATCTTTTGGTCTGTTACATACAAGTCAGTAACATTTTGATAATTGATGTTACCTGTTGCGTTAATGTTGCCATTGACATCTAGATTACCACCAACTGTTAATGGTTGTGTAGCAATGTATGCAACAACTTGTGCGTTTGACACAGTTGTTATGCCAGTTAGTAAACTACCATTACCTAAGAAATAATTTGTACTGATATTACCTGATGGTGCACTAATATTGCCGCCAGCAATAACATGGTTTAGGGTATTAAGTATTCTACCATAAATTTCGCCATCTTTCTTAATGTAAGCATTGCTGTTATCAATTAATGGATCTTCTGCACCAACATAAACATTGCCAAATATTCTTACGTCAGCATCAGCATCACTGCTGCCACTACCAGCAATTCTAGATCCAACTTGGAATAGTGTATTACCAGTTGTTTTATGCTTAACAGCAAATCTGTCTGCGGTGCTGTCATCGCCAATTACGACATTAACGCTGTCAAATCTAATTGTAGCGTTTTGTGATGCACCTGTTTCATCACCAATGATTGTTGGGCTTGTGCCTGATAGTCTTAGGTTCTTGCCACTAGCAATAGTAACGCAGGCACTTGCGCTGGTTAATGTACCAACACTAATTGTGCCAGTAGTTGTAATGTTGTTACTGCCAAAACCATTTGCTAAGAAGTTAGCAACACTTGCATTGCTGTAAGTTGCTGGTAAGCCTGTTAGTAAACTACCATTACCTAAAATAAATCCGCCGCTGATATTGCCTGTTGTGGTAATGCTTGCAGTACCGCTCAATCCAATAATACCAGTTGTATTACTGTAAGTTATTGGAGATGTGCTGCTTAATAAATTGCGTACATCGCTGTCGCTAGGACCGCTGTAAGTAAACACACCATTTGCACTACTGTATGTAAATGAACCTAGTCCACCAGCATCTGTTGCGCTAACATTACCGCGTGCTCTTGCCGCAGTAAAATATAGATTTGTATTTTCAGCAATATTTGCTGTGGTTAGTGTTGCACTTGAACCAAGAGGAATTGTTATGCCATTAATAATAACATTGCTGTTAGCAAGTTGACTGTTTGGAATTAAATCACCGCCAGCATCAGTTAGAACACTTAGGTGATAATATTCGCCATCGTAAACAATGCCTAAGTAACTGACACCATTAGGTGCTGCATTTAGTGCAGTATCATCGTTGACAAACTTCCAATTTGTCCAGTTGCTGGCAAAGGTAGTTGTATCTAAATATGCTAAACCAATAGCATCTTGTTCTAGTACTACTAATAAACTTGTGCCTGCTGCCACATTGGCAACATTAATACCTGTGATGTTACCAGTGATGTTGGCTTTGTGCATAGCACCATTTGCAACATTGATTGTAACATTGCCGCTGATATTACCATTATCAAAAACAGTATCACGATATTGTTTTAGTGTGATATTGCTGTTTAGTATTGATGTTGGTACTCTATTATCAACTCGGGTATCTGTAAAATAAAGATTGGTGCTGCCTTCAGCAAGGTCGTCTGTGGTCTTGCCGCTAAATGCAGCATTACTATCAAAACTAAAGATACCTGTGCTGACATTGTATAGGATAGGTGCAGTATTGCCCAGCGCCGCGCGAACATCGGCGTCACTAACAGCCGCAACTTCTGCAACATTAATTATGTTTTGTGTTGTGCCTACATTAATATTACTTTCTAGTACAGTAATATTAGAAATAATAACACCGTCATCACTGACAGTAATATTACTTTGACTAGTGCTTACAACAATGTTGCTAACATTTGTATCAACGGAAACATTGGCCATGGTTTATCTCCTTATACCAGGCTTACAAAGCCGCCGTTTATACTGACGTTCGTCTCCGTTCTAGGGTTACCTATGCGACCTCCTACACGGGGATCAAATCGTTCGATGATCGCCCAGCGGTGCATATCTTTTCTTGCTGTGCTTGCGCTGCTTGAATCCCATTGGAAAGAAAGAACAGTAATTGCAACATTTGCTCTTGCATCTGGATAAATGTTACCAGTATAGCGGTTTTCAGGAATAGTTAATGTAACTGTGCCAACCGATGCGTTGCTTACACTGATGTAAGGGGCACCAACTGTGCCTACATTAGCAAAGTAACCAACTACTGTTGAATCTGTAAAGTTGGGGTCGCCTGTATCACGATTGTAACTCATTGTATCAACAACAATGGTCTGGTAGTCTGCGCTGAACACATAACCAGTGATATTAGTGTTGAAGTTATAGGTAAAAGTCTTTTGACTTCTTGGGAACAACTCAATAACTTGAGTATCTGGACTGCCAATATAGTTGGCAAAATCTAACAATCGATTCGACATAGCGACTCCTGAGGGATCTTCCCCATAGACTGAGGCCTATGAGGCTTAATTTACTTTACTATTTATGCGTTTTGCAAAAATGTCTGCGTTTTAGTACTTGTTATAGTAGGAACTTAGCATCCAATGCCCTGCGTCTACTGATCCAATGTTTAAGTTAATCTTTAACACAGGTGTATTTGGTCCTGTAGGTGTGCAATAAATGCTGCCATCTTGCCCTAATGTACCACCCCACCATTTTATTTCGCTACCAAATGTGCCTATTGTGCTTGTGGTATTGCTGCTTGGATCATATACTAAAACACTTGTTGCTCTATATGGTATAAAATAAATTTTACCATCTGGTGCAGCCACAGCACCACTATATTTTTCTGTGCCAGCAGTAACACTTATTGAACTAGCACTACCATCTGCTTTTAATCTATAGATAGTATTAGATGTGTATGGTGCAAAATAAATGCTACCATCATTGCCTAAACAACCACCACTCCATTTTTGTCCACCTAATCCACCAATTGGTACAAATTGCTTTGTGCCAATATTGGGATTAACCTCTACATAACTAGTAGAATTATGTGGGATGAATACAACATTACCATTGTTTCTTAACACAGACCCTTGCCACATAACATTGCCTGAACCATAAGTTTCTACAAATGGTGGTGTTAAGAACATTCTTGTTCTTTGATTATTTTGCCAAGTTGTTAAAGTTTCGCCACCTATTGAACCAAATGGTCTAGGCTCATAAGTGTAATCACCATCTGGTGGAGACGCAGTATATGTACCATAATTTTCTACTAACAATCTATTTCTTTCACCGGGTGCAACAAAGATGTTACCTTGGTATGTTTGATAGATATTAGAAGTTGGTGTTAGTACTGAGCCACCAAATTTACATGTACCAACACCACCACCAAAGATTTCTAAAGTTCTTGTTGGTGATGATGTATCACCACTTCTTCTTACAATTGATATACTGTCGTTAATTGGGTTAATTGATAGGAAAGCATTAGCACCGCTATTTCCATCACCACCTGGAGCACAAACAATTTCGTTAGTTGAAGTATTTGGTATAGTTCTTAATGTACCGCCAGTCCAACCAGCATAGCCAGTGCCACTGGGTAAATTAATAATACTTGTTGTGCCAGCAGTTGTATTGATCTTAAGAACAGTATTACTGTTAGTTGAATTACCTGATGGCGCATAAATGTTACCACCCGGTGCAAGTACAGCACCTCGATACACATTTGATCTTGACACACTGATATTGCTTAGGGTAGGTGAACTTGCCACATTGGCTGGAGGTGTGTAACCACCTCTGCTTGGATGTAGTGCAAAGTATTCTGGTGAACGCACACCAACATAGTTACTGCTGGTTGCAATTACTCTACCAGTAGGACTTTGTGTACGCAATTGTACAGCAATAGTTGCTTCTGTATAATATTGTGTGGCTGGATTAATTGTTAATGGCAAACTGATATTGCCACCAGCACCTACCACAGCACTACCAGTGCTAGCATTAAAAATACCTGTGTTAGTACCTGTTAGACTCCAATATACTGTTGTACCAACTGGTAATATACTGTTAACAATAAAACTTGCATTGTTAAAGAAAGGCGAACTTACATTACTAAATGTATAGTTGATATTTTGCACAGTTACATTAGAACTAGTTGCTAAAACTTTTGGACCAGATGTTAAACGCAATGCAAATGTTGCGTCATCATAAACTTGTCTTGTAATTGTACCAATGCCTGCACCATTAGGTGTTACTGTGCCTGTGGTAACATTATCAATAAAGATATTTGCTGTTTCATACAGCGTGTCCCAATTTAAAGTAGGACTGGTTGTTAAATTTGTTGACACATTGAACACAGCATTGATATTGCCATTTACAATACTTGCGGCTGGACTAATAGAAAATGTCGCAAGAACAGGAGTAGTTTCTCCTACTTTCTTTTTTCTAAAGAATGTAAATTTTTCTGTAAATGGCATTATGGCTCCAGTTAAATTGTGCTTTCGCTTACAATACGATATTCGTGTGCAGTACTGGTTTCCATAACAGCCTCAATTTGTGCAATACAATCTGCACGGTCTGTGCCTGTTACAGTTGCTTCAACACTTAAACTTGCATGAACATATTCTACAACAATCTTATACATTTATTTCTCCATATCATTGTGGTGGCGTAGGCCACACTACTTCATCAAAACTATTTACTGTTCCTTGATCATCTGGCAGGTCTCTTAAGGCTTGACGATATACTACCCACTCTGCTCTTTTTGCATCACTGAGACCATTGTCGGGTAACTGACTCCAATCACTGCCTTCAAGTAAAAATCTTCTACGCTCTCTAATTAAGTTTGCAATACTGGGTTGAGGTACAGGTATTGGTTCAATCTTTAATGTTTCTAAGTTGACACGATTTTTACCAATGCCATCTACTGCACGTCTTAGCACATCCCAATTGGGATTAGTAGCCAATATTGATTGTAATTGTTCTTCACTGATGCGACGGCAACTTAGTATTTCGCCAGTTGTTTTATCATAGATTGTTTTAAACATTATGGTTCTACCTGACTGTCATTGATCTTAAATAAGTTTACTTTTGGATCACCAAAACTTCTAGTATACACAGCATTTGAAAGTGTGCTGTAACCTTGTGCCCAGACGTTTGCACTTACTGGTAACATGTCTAATGCAATGCTTGGATTTAGACTGTTTAGATAAGGCACATCAATAAAGATACTGCGACTATCAACAAGTGTTGGCATAATTGTACTGGTTGTTAGTACAACGCCACCACCGCCATAAGTTACAGTTGCTTGGTGTGTGGTATTTGCATACAACACATTTGCATTGCTCTTAAATCCTAATTGTGCACCACTATAATAACTACCGCTTGGAAATGCACTACCATCTAAAATATATTCACCTTGGTCAATACCAGTTAGGTCATAGGTAATTGGTGTTAGTAGATTAGTATATGTTGCAGCAGTATTTGCTAAGTTAGGACTTGCATCTGCAAAATTTTCTAACTGTGTACCAGCACCATATGGAGCAATTTGTTTGTTGTCAATAATGTTTTCTACATTGATAGCAATTGGTGGTGTAGTAACAACATTACTTCTAGTACCAGTCATACTATCTTCTAAGTGTATCTGGAATCTAAAATCATCACCACCGTTTAGGTTTGTAAAATTGTTTAGGTCACGCACAAAGTTAAATGTGCTACCTGGTGCAAAATATGGAAATCCACCTGGTGGTGTAACAATTGTAGTTGTACTACCATTTGTGTTATCAATATTACTTGTGTTATTATTAATAACTTCTACAACCGCAGTATCAAATGTTGTGTTGCCTGGCACAAAGATAGGAATATTAACCCACGGTGAAGTGTTACCAAAGTTAATGTTACCACCGATAATTGCATCATTGATGTTGATATTTGCTACCACATTACCTGTATTTGGATTGTAGATGTTTGCATTACTGCCATAAATCACATTGCTGGCAATGGTAATATTGCCTAATGAAATATTAGCATTGGCGTTCCATGCCCACCAGTTTGGAATACCACTATTGTCTGGTATCACACTACTATTTTCAACAGTTTCTGTATAAATGCTGTCATCATATTCTAACAATAATATATCAACACTAAGCATACCATCTGTATCTTCAACTTCAGTGGTACGCATTACGCGGAACAGTTTGTTAGTAAAGCCATAGATTTCATTGCTAACTTTAACAACATCACCTACGTCAACCTGTAGTGCTTGATAGTCTGCTCTAAATTGTAGAACAGTACTAAAGCGACTTTGGCGTAAATCAATGTTGGAAAGATTAATTGCACGAGCACGATCATTGACCATGTCTAATCTAACATTTAGTTTGTTGTCCGGCTCATTGATATTTCTACTGCCAGATGGTGTTTCTAAAAATACTGTGTCAGTTTGATCCTTTTGTACAACACTGGGAAATTCTATTTCCATTTGATTGTATAGATTAAACAGGTCAGTATTGGTCAATGTTATTTTGCTAACAATGTTGTCATCATTAAACACATAGGCATTGGCTTTTTCAGCAGTAGTGGCTGCGCGATTAACCACAATACCAAACTTACCTGATTTATTATTGTAGGTAAAGAATGCGCCGCTGTTGCGACAAATCTTGTCAATGTTATCTTTGCAATTGTTGTAGGTGCTAACAATGCCATCAATTTCATAGCGTGGATGACTTTGTAACACATTTGCGCTGTCGTAATAATTTACACTGGTGCTGCAATGTGTAGCCCAAGCATTGAAACTGTCAGTATCAATAAAAGTATTAGCAAGATCACAACCATAGCGGTCGTTGCGTAAGTAATCAAGTAACACATTGGCTGGGTTGCTTACATTATTTTCAATATCAAATGTAATAGCATCCAACTGCACCAAGTTGTTCTCTGGATCATAATCAATTTCAAAAATAGCAAAAACTAAATTAGCCATACTATTTGATGCACTCCAGTTACTAAACTGTCCTGTGCCCGATCCATATGCGTTTACTTTGTTTGTGGTTGGAAAGATTTGATTGGTGCTACTGCTGCCGCCAGCATAAACTCTGCAACGGATCTTACCATTATCCCATTTCTTTTGAATGCCTACACTATTGGTCGCTGTTGCGTTGCTGTCAATAATACTACTTACAATGTGATTTTGAGCACCGCTGTAACCAAACACCAATTCATTGTCACCGCGATAAATCTTATTCACAGTCCATGTTTCGCCTGGTGTAAATTCACTTAACACCAATGCGTAAGTCATTGTTTTGTTTTGATTTTTGATTTCAGCATCTATGATAATGCCGCCCATGTAATTGCGACCGTATAGTTTGCCTACTTTATTATCAGTGCCGGGCGGTAACTGAATCTTTGCGCCAGGATCCTCTGGTTTAGGTACTTTACCCACACCAAGTATCTTTGCAGTACCATATGCAAGACCAGCAGCAACAGCACCGGCAACAATTGTACCAGCAATACTGAGACCAACACCTGCAATGGTTGCAAAGGTACCGGTTAAACCAATAGCACCTGCAATTGCTGCACCTATCGCTGTAAAGACTGCCATTTACTCACCCTCATAAACATAATTCTTTTCGATGGGCTTCCAACCAAACCTTTCCAAGTCTCTGATTGGACTGTCCATCAATGTTGTAATTGTAAAATTACTGATTGCACCTACTTCTCGACCTAACTTGCCTACTCTAATATATTCTTTCAAAATGCGATAGCCTAAACTGGTATTTCTATACTCTGGTTCAACCCACCATGCTAATTCTTTCAATGTCTTTACATGAGGTAACCATGGATTGTTATCAACGCCCGCAATCAACATGCCTTGTATCACTCCGTCTACCTCACCAACAATAATTGTTCCGCTTTTTAAAATCATTGTTAAGAAATTTTGCACACCTCGGTAATTGTACTTTGGATTACGCAATGCTTCTATAGGAGCAGCATTAGCAAAATTAATCATCAACGACATTATTCTATCAAAATCTTTTATACCTGCAAATCTTATTTTCATTTTACACCTAATTCAAATTGATATTGAAATCAAATCCATCAAAGCGGCCACCGCCGCCCCCACCGCCACCATAGTATCCACCGCCATAGCCGGTACCACCGGTGTATTTCTTACCAAAGTCAAAACTAATACCTTGTAGATCTTTTACACGATCAAAACTGATATCGCCTGGATAGAATCTTTTTCTATCACTGCCGTTTGTTCTTTGTCCCATTACTTTGTTTTCTAGTAATTGGTTTAAACTTGCACAACTGATTACCACAGTATGTGTTCTATCACCACTGAACGGATCATTTTGTTCATCGACGTTAAAATTAGTAATAATACCTGTGTAGCGTGTGTACACTTGTCCACTGATAATTTCATCAGTGTTGGTATCAAAGAAGCCGCGCTTAATTACAACCTTACCACCTTTGATAGGTGTACCTAGTACAATGCTTACTAGTGTATTGGGTACACCACTAAGACTGATCTGCATGTCATTGTTATTGCTTTTTAGATCGTCTTGTAAACTGCCTGCTTGTAAAAAATAACCTAGTTGGTTATAGGTGTTAGCGCCAATGGTAATAGGTTTGTATGCACTACTCACATAGTAAGTAGTGCCGCCAAGAGTAATATCCATGAACAGCGCATGGCTAATATTATTTTGACCGTCTACTGCACTAATAGGTGTTGTCATCTTAAACTTCCGTAATTACTTCTATTAGTTGGAACTCACTGTCCCACTGAATTCTGTCATAAGGTACAATTGTGTATGTTGGCTTCTTAAGCATCTTAACACGCCAAGTTACATTGCTGCCTACTAAAATACTTTTGCCTGCAAAAGTATAACCAGTTTGGCTAATCACTGGGCGGTGCACAGGAATGGTCACATTGCTGCTGGTGCTGTAGGCAACGTCAGCGGTTACTGTGTAGGGATATCTGTAACTGCTGGTTGGTTGAATATAATCACCTTTGCGAAACAAATAACCACTCCCGGCACCAATGCTGCTGCAATTCAAATAGATATTGCTGCCGCTTACGCTGTTAATGGTTGCACTGGTAATGCCTGCTGCATCACCTTGATACGCTGTGATATACGCTAATCCTGCGTTGCTGCTACCAATGTTGATAGTTTCTTCTATGGTTCTATCTAGTCTGTCAATTTCTTCTGTGACAGCACGATTGGTACTGTAGGTCAAACCATTGTGCATTTCAACTGTGAACAGCCATGGCACATTACTAGCAAGTTCTGCTGTGCGTAGTATGCCGCTGCGACTAATTGTTTGGCCGCTGGTCTTGTGGCGGTCAATTGTAATGCTGCTTGCGTTGTTAACTATTGTTTGTATACTCATTATCTTACACCTGCTCTTCTACCGCCAACTTGTGTTACGCTATAAATGAACTGTGGATCTTGGCTTACCAATGCTTTAAAACTTGGTGCATCTACTGCGCTGATGTTATACACAACCTGTGTCATGCCGCCGCCATATTCACCACCTTCCATAAGTCTTGAATTAGGAATAACTGTGCCAGCACGACCAAAGCGTACCAATTCAGGGCCGCGTTCACCAACTAGATATGTTTTACCTGCTTGTACTGGACCACCAGCGGCTCTTGGACCACCAAATAGACTTACAAAAGGATTGCCGCCGCCAAAGATACTGCCAAAAATACCTTTGACAATGTTCTGTGCTGCAAGTCTAGCAATATCTGCTAGAATACTTTGTACTAGGCTCTTGAAACTAAGTTTACCTGTCATTACAAAGTTTGTAAATGCTTCTGTTAGACCATCTGTTAGATTTGAGAACTGTGTTTGGGCATACTCTGCCATATTGCCAGTGCTGTCTAACCATTGACCATATGCTTGTTCCCAACCATAACTAAAACTACGCTGTGTTTCAGCAAACTTTAATTTTTCTGGTGTTAGTTCATCAAATGCTTTTATTGTTGCTGCCTTGCGCTGTTCAAGTCTTGCTAGGTCATCTAATAATTCTTGATCATTTTGATTTTTGTATTGGCTACGCAGTTTGGCTTCTTGCATAGCAAAGTCATTTTCAATGGTAAATCTTTCAGCAAGACGTTCTTTCTTAGCAGCATTGAATTCACCATCCAACTGCATCATCTGCTCAAACTCTCTGCGAGCGTTTTCTGCGCCGGCACCAATCATTGCTAATTCTTGATTTTGTGCAAATGCTTTTTGTGCAGCGTCAAGTTTCTTCAATGACTCTTGTGCAGTATCACCTAATGATTTGTATAGTGCTTCTGCTTCAGTAAGTGCTTTGCTGCGATCTGCCGCACTTAGATTTTCAATGCTGTTGATCTT
>Ga0315909_10004209_pt1 | contig 17111 bp, 32 predicted proteins | sample LakEriMetagenome_11_FD_203527 | JGI IMG/M metagenome (GOLD analysis project Ga0315909, IMG submission 203527) | Freshwater fungal communities from buoy surface, Lake Erie, Ohio, United States - Buoy 2 MA125 | ecosystem: Environmental > Aquatic > Freshwater > Lake | place: USA: Lake Erie, Ohio...
CTATCCAAAAGAGTGAACCTATAAGGTTTACTATCCTTAACTTTCTCATATCATCTATTGTAAACGATATCAGTGTCAATCCCATACCTATATATCCTATAAGTGATATCATCCTTTCTTATCTATGGATTGTTGTAACTTTTGTATCTGCTTCTTAACATCCTCTATCTTCGCTCTCGTTTTCAACTCCCATATCCTTTTGTATATACTCTCTATCTTTTCCATCTCCACCCCTCCCTCTTTCCTCTCCATAGAAGGTAAGTACACCCTATTAAAAAGGTACTCAATACCCATAAGGGAGAATCTAACCATACCCCTACCATACAAAGGGCTACTACTCCTATAAAACTCAATCCTTGTTCCATATTATTTTTTATTTTTAGTTTCCTTCAATCTCTTTATTATATCTCTAAGCTGAATACACAATTCGTATTCTTCTATTTCTATCATACTCTCTAATAGCCCTTCTAACTGAATTATTTTTCGCTTCCGCGAACTAAGTGAGCCATGCCGCTCTCTAATTGCGCTAACTTCCATTCCAATTCGTTTAACTTTTGTACTACATCGATTCCACCTATTTCCGCCGAAAGGGCGATGATAGGCCCATTGATTCGGGCTCCGGATCCTGTTATCGGCCCTCTTAGGTAAACCCACTCCGATTGTTGTACTACTAAGTTACCCGTTATTGTTACACTCCCACTTATATCGAGACCACCATCGGTTATCCATTGTGGATTGTTTATCGCCGCTTCCGGCTTTTGGGCTAAGAGGTAAGAATTCCCTTCACTATCAACAATCTCTCCCGCATCGTTTCTATATAATCGTATTTCTTTCATATATTCGTTTGCCTTTCATTCGCCAACTGAGTATTATATCCTAAAATTTGTGTATCCCTTTCCACCCATTTCTTAATCTCTTCTCCTATTTCGGGATAATGGGTATTTACTTTGATTTTTAATCGAATACTATCTCCCCTATGGTGTCCGCCATCTAAGCCCTTTTTAAATAAGTGATATGTTCCAATAAAAAAATGCGAATCCCATCCTTCAAACTCTAATCCCAAATCTCCTATCAAACCTAAGTAATTAGTAAGGGTATTAGGTTGAATGAGAGGGAGTTGGGAATGAAAATCTAAATTAGATGAAATATCCTTAATCATACCCGCTTCTTCTATTTGTGGATGAATGAATTCTATTTGGTGAAATTTGATTTTTCTACCACTATACACCCCTTCGGATTCTAAAATAAAGGATTGTCTTCCATAATGTAAATCAATATCACCTCTACTCTCACTATCCTTACAATAGGTTAAAAACTGCCACAACTCATCTATAAGTTGTGGATTGGGTTTGGTTTCCCAATCGTAATCACTTTCCCATTTTTCTAAAAGATTTTTTTTCCAACTTAAACGATGGAGGAATCCACTATAAAATCTATTGATTGGATTTCTAACTACGGCTACAACATCCCCATCTCCTAACTCATCGGTAATCTCAATACCTTTCCAATCACAAAAGGATTTAAGTGTCAAAGATAATAGGGTACTACCTCCCTTATTAAACATAAGTAGTGTTTTATTTGTATCTATTATCTTAATGTGTTTCATAAACTATCAATAAATCTTATCCGAAAATTTTTTTCGGATTTAGGACTAAGGGAAACGATACCCCCAACCCCCGCCCCGCAAACGAGCTATTGTTGTGAGTTATCCTAAACCCTCTTCAAATTTAAATCCATCCCCCTCTTTGAGAGATATCTCTATCTCATATATACTACCTTTATCAAAATGGTATTCACATTCATTTATCTCACTATCCCAATATAGTTCGTAAAGGTCTAACTCTTCTTGCTTTTCTTCTGATAGTTCGGGTGTGAAATCACTTGCTATAATTTCAGTATCACCATCACTCATATCTTCACACATAAAATTCTGAGAAAGGTCTGATGAGCCGATTTCTCCCAATGGTAGATTTTCTAATGTTTCGATTAGAGTATCCACATCTCCCACATCATATCCTAAACGGGCCCATTTCCAATTAGTATCCGCTTCCAGATTGAAATCACTACCTTCGTAATTTCCAAAGTGTTCGGTGTATTCAACTAATGACCATTTTGTAAGTGAAAGGAGTATTGAATCTATATTATCCCTTTCTTCTTTTAATCTTGTTACAAATTCTGCCTGTTTTTGTGAGATGTTTTCCATATTAATTGTTTGAATAATAAACTATCATTGTATCCAACACTTTAATAAAATCATCAATTTGCTTAAAGTGATTTAGTTCAACCATTTTTCTTATTATATTCCCATCCTCTTTCCAAGCCCATACTTCATAAATCAGTTTTTTAATTCCTATTGGTAATCTTTCTACCTGAACAGTAAACTTTTTACCATTAACAATGTTTGATACTAAGAATTGGTATTGAGTATCTCCAATCAATTCATAGTTTTCAACCCACCATTCTCCAAATATGACCCTATCTACAATAGTTTCTATATTTTGAATTATCAACATTACTCTCCGATTTTCAAAAGGGTTTTATAATCGAAACTTCTCCAACCTTCTTTATCCAAATCCCAAACCATAATAAGGTCGGTATTTGATGGAGTTGGTTTTTCAACCATATCATTTGTCGTCTTTGGTCTTTTTTCTTCTGGTATAGAATCAAATGATTTTGTACACCTCATTACCCTTTCAGTTCCATCTTTCTTTTTGAAGGTTACTACCACTTCACCTCCTTTGAGATTTTCTACTAATTCATCCTTTGTCATAACTTATTCTTCTTTTATTTGATTTTCTAATGATTCAATATCAATTCCATTTTCTTCCGCTTCTTCCTGCATTCTCAATCCATCTGCAGCAACCGCAAATCCAACGATATATCCACTAATCCAACTATCCTTATCCAATCCACTTCCAAAATCAAAATCACCTTTAGCTACTTCCTTTACGCCTTCAATCCATTGAATCTTTTCATTAATTGAATCAATCTTTGTTTGCTTAGCCCACTTACCCATATTGTTTACGGGTTCGTGCTGCATTGCCTCTTGCAATTGTAAACGATAACTTTTTTCTAAATCCATACTATACTATTTTAATTTTTAATCTCCTACTTTGTAATTTTAACATATATTCCTCTAAATCACTAATTCTACCCTCTTTTAATACACATTTTCCTGTATTATGAACGATTAATGCACATTGTTCGGCCTGATAAATGTTATATCCACAAATTTGCATAAGTGAATCGATTACATTATCAAAACTATTCACATTATCATTATAGAGAATCAGCTTTTTCTTATTCGGTTTCATCCATTCTTTTTTCAAGCCATAAAAGACGTTCTTCTATCTCCTTATCTTTCTTATTCCATAAGGCTCTTATTTTCTTACCTAACTCCATATCATTCGTTTCATCTTTAATGATAGATGATTCTACTCTAAGAAATTTTCTATCTTCTAATGCCATTTCTTTCATTTGTCTACAATATAACTTTTTTTGTTGTTCCGATTGCTTACTCATATTAAATGTGGTTTTGCTTCAGTTATTCCTGCTGTCGTAACTTCAACATAATCTGGTTTAAATTCAAATAGATTACTTGCTCCTGCATAACTAAGGGCAGATTTTACTCCATCTAATAACCCATTTACTATAAACTTAACTCCACCCTTATATGGAACTACTGTACTTTCGCCTTCAACATTTCTAAGTTGTTGGTTATGAGTAACTTTAGTTTCTAATGATGCCGCTCCTCTATATCTTTTATATAACCCATTTGGTTTTTCTATAATCTGACCAGGTGCTTCATCAGTTCCCGCTAATAATGAACCTAACATAACATTGGATGCACCTATCGCCAATGCCTTTGCTATATCACCGCTAGTTCTTATCCCACCATCGGCCATAACGGGTGTCTGTGAAACATTTAGCACATTTTGTAACGATGTAACATTAGGAATACCAAATCCAGTCTTAATCCTAGTTGTACATAATGAACCACCTCCAATTCCAACTCTCAAACCATCGGCTCCTGCCTTTTCTAAATCTAAAGCCGCTTCCGCAGTTGCTATATTACCAGCTATGATATCGGTAGTATCTTTAAGATTCTCCTTACACCATTCAATCATTTGTATTACATTCTTATGGTGACCATGTGCAACATCAATCAATAACACATTTGCCCCATTTTCAACTAATGCCTTAGCTCTTTCTTTATCTTCAGGTTGAACTCCTATCGCTGCCATAATTGGTACATAAGGTTGCTCAGCGTGCCAATCATCATACATCACTCCCCAATCTTCAAATGGGCCACCGAATCCTTCTCCATAGATACGATAATTTAAATTTTTAATTATCTGCGATTGTTCTTCAATACTCATAAAACGATGAACACATCCAACTCCACCTAATAAAAACATTCTGAATGCCATTTCTTCTCCACATATAGTATCCATAGGGGATGCTACTATTGGATTCAATAAACCATATCTTCTACTCAATAGGGTTTTGAGTTGAATGTTCTGTCTCGAAGTAACCTCCGAATAGGCAGGTACTAATTGAATGTCATCGTAAGTTAATGCTCTCATCATAAAAATCTATTCATATTTAAAATTAGGGAATTATCATATCCCAACCATTTGCTTTCATTAGCAATAATACCATTTATCTTATTAAGGGATTCCACTCCCTCCTTTATTTTTTCTAATCTTTCCAACATCCCCTTATATAAATTATTGTGATGTGGTAATTTCTTTATATTAGTCTCAACAAAATTGTAAAGTATTGTTGAAAACATTTTTTCAAATCTACTCTTCCCTTCATGCAATTCCTTAATCAATCCAAATGAATTCTTATAATAAACACTATCAGATATATCCTCTAACACTCTATAATTAATCGTATGTCTTTGTGTAAATGCAAACTGCATAAGTGCATCAAAATTTCTTTGAAACTTTTCTATTTGGATAATCACTGTTTCACATCCTTTAAAGAATCTTTTATCATATCTGAAATTCTGAAACTCAAACATTGAATTCTCTCTTTCGTTTATGTAATTATTTATCTTTACCAAATCCCAACTTTGAGGAAGAAGGTGCATATCATTCGATTCCATAATTTGGAATTCGATACTATTTGCAAATTGCACAAATTCTTCTAAAGGGTATTTATCAATCTTAGAACGAATATCAAATGTATGCACCCAATAAAAAGAAGTAATCATTCTTTCTAATGGATTACGAACAAAAAAATAAATCTTAGGCCTTTTATCATATACATTGATTATATACTCCATATAATCAACATCCATATCGGTTTTAAGTTCAAACGGTAAGCCTAAAAATGAAACTAAATTCTCTATCCACGCGCCAAAGAGTGTACTACCTGATTTATTAAAAAATACAATCAGTAAATTGATTGTTGGTAAATAGATAAATTTCATTTAGTACGCAGTTGTTGCTCTTAATCCACTATACTCACATATAGTTTGGTTAATAAAAGGTAATATCGCCAATTCTTTTGCTTTTGCCTCAACCATTATATCAACATCTATTCCATAAGTGTTAGGTAAGTTATTGATATAATCTGAATGAGCTTGTGGTTTTTCTTTTGGATTGTTTTCGTGCAATGCTTTTGATTCAGAATAGTGAACTTCTTGTCTAATATCTTCTGGCCAAGTAGTTGCCGCTAACTTTAATGCCTGCTCTTCTGAAAGGTCTCCTGTACAAAACTGATGATGATGATAATCAAATACAATTGGAATGCCAATCTTTTTGTGTATATACATCAAGTCTTTTACCGAGTACATCGATGCCTTATCATCGTTCTCTACTGTCAATCGTTTACGAACCGATGGAGAACACTTCATAAAGTTCTCACAAAATCTATCCATTGCACTTTGTTTATCTCCATACACACCATTACAATGAATGTTTATGTTATTGAATGGAGTTTTAGATAACCCCATCATATCGAATATCTTTGCGTGTAATTCTAAATCAGCAATTGCATTCTTTACAACACTTTCATTAGGTGATGTCAATACAACAAATGGGCCTGGATGAGAGTTGATTCTCATACCCCAAAACTTAGCAAAATCACCTGCTTTTTTTAACTCACTTTTGATTTCGTTATAATCCTTCAATTGTGTAATATCAATATGGTCACCCCACGGAATTATAGTAGATGATAATCTAAATAAAGATATACCATTCATTCTATTCCATTCTAATATCTTTATAATATCTTTAGAATTAGCTAATGCCAATTCAGATACATAATCTAACCCTTTAGCCTCAAATGTTCTTTTAATCATGGCACGATTAGTGGTAACATTTTTACCCATACTCATATTGATACAGGCATAACCTAAGTTTGGTTTTACATTTTTATACATAACCAAAGATACGAAAAAAGGCTTGAATTACCAAGCCTTTTTCCTATTATTTTTTCCCTATTTTAAGGTTTTAGAATCCCATTTGTGGAGGCATTTGTGGTGCTGAATCCTTTTCTTCTTTCTTCACTCCTACCACACATTCAGTAGTAAGAAGAAGGGAAGCAATCGATGCAGCGTTCTCTAATGCCAATCTCGTAACCTTCGTTGGGTCAATGATACCAGCCTCTACCAAATCCTCAAACTTTTCAGTTCTAGCATTATATCCATAATTACCTTCACCATTCTTTACATCATTGATTACAACCTCAGCACTTCCACCCCCATTTTGAACGATAGTTCTTAAAGGTGATTCGATTGCCTTATGAACAATAATGATACCAGTATTGTAATCACCCTCATTTGTCAACTCTAAGTTTTCCAATGCCTTTTGTGCTCTGATTAAAGCAACTCCACCACCTGGAACAATACCTTCTGCTACCGCTGCTCTTGTTGCGTGCAATGCATCATCTACCCTATCTTTCTTTTCTTTCATCTCAACTTCAGTAGTTGCACCGATGTAAAGAATAGCAACACCTCCACTCAATTTAGCCAATCTTTCTTGCAACTTCTCTTTATCATAATCAGAAGTTGTTTTTTCGATTTGGTTCTTAATCAATTGAATACGGGCTTTAATATCATCGCCACTACCCTTACCATTGATGATAGTTGTAGTTTCTTTATCGATGTTAATCTTTTCAGCAGTTCCCAACATATCCAATGTGGTTTTCTCCAAAGTTAAACCTTTCTCATCAGAGATTACGGTTCCACCTGTCAATACTGCGATATCTTCCAACATCTCTTTTCTTCTATCACCGAAGCCAGGTGCCTTAACGGCTGCAATCTTCAATGAACCTCTCAATTTATTTACAACCAATGCAGCTAATGCCTCACCATCAACATCTTCTGAGATAATCAATAGTGGTTTGTTAGTTTGTGCGGATTGTTCTAATAGAGGAAGGATTTCTTTAAGAGTTGAAATCTTCTTATCATATAATAGAATGTATGGTGATTGCAATTCTGCTTCCATAGATTCTTGATTAGTTACAAAGAAAGGAGAAAGATAACCTCTATCAAACTGCATACCTTCTACGGTCTTTACTTCGGTTTCAGTTCCCTTTGCTTCTTCAACAGTGATAACACCATCTTTACCAACTACATCCATAGCAGTTGCAATCATCTTACCAATCTCTGAATCGTTATTAGCGGATACGGTTGCTACTTGCTCAATTTCAGTATTAGTTGAAATCTTTTTAGAAATGTTTTGTAATTCACCCACTACAACCGATACTGCTTTATCAATACCTCGTTTCAAATCCATTGGGTTAGCACCAGCCGCTACATTCTTATATCCTAAGTTATAGATTTCCTGTGCCAATACGGTTGCAGTTGTAGTTCCATCACCAGCTTGATCAGCGGTTTTAGATGCAACTTCTTTCACCAATTGAGCTCCCATATTTTCAATAGGATTTTCCAACTCAATTTCTTTTGCTACGGTTACACCATCTTTTGTAATATGTGGTGCACCAAATTGTTTCTGAATGATTACATTTCTACCCTTTGGGCCTAATGTAGTTTTAACGGCGTTTGCTAACTTATCAACACCGGCTTTCAATTCATTTCTTGCTTCAGTGTCAAACTTAATAATTTTACTCATAAACTTTTTCGTTTTAATTTTAAAGGATTACAAAAATATCGGTTTCTTTTAATAGAAGGTATTTCTCACCTTCAATTTCAATTTCAGTTCCACTATACTTTCCGAATAGAACTGTATCCCCAACTTTCACAGTCATAGGTTCATCTCTTTTAGCACCTTTACCAACTGCTACTACTTCACCCCTTTGTGGTTTTTCTTGTGCGGTATCGGGAATGATAATACCTCCAGCGGTCTTTTCCGCTTTTTCTGCAGGTTTTACGATAACCCTGTCGTGTAATGGTTGTACATTTACGCTCATAATTTATTTTATTTTTTAGTTTTACATTATATTACAATTCCTATACCACCAACCAAATAATGACAATTTGTCAGTATTTTGATTTGTGAATACAAATATACGAAAAAAATGTGAAATTACAAAATAATATTTTCAGTATATGCTTCTAAAATTTCTTCTCCTTTGCGAATATCTCTTAAAGCAATACCATCATTTGAAATGTTTGTGTTTCCTAAGTTAGGATATGAACTGTTGCAAAAACAAAATGGATTATAAAAAAAATTTAATCCATTAAATAATCTAATGATTTTAAATCCATCAACTCTACTAATATAATGTTTATCAATTATATTTTGTACTTCAATAGGTAACTCTCCAAATCTTTTATTCTCAATGATATATAGTCCAGTTTCATACTGCCATTGTGGGAAAACTTCTTCACCTACTCCAATATTTTTAATTGCAAATATACCAACTCCATCAATTGGAGATTGCCTTAATTCAGTTTTAATGCAATGTTTAAAGTGATGAAGTAATAACTCCATCTGAACTTCTCTTTTATTGTTATCCATTTTCTTTCTCTCCAACTAATTGGTACGCCTTCCATAAGTTATTTTGGGCAGATGTTAATTTCTTTTCTATATCAGAATGAATTTCGGTTAATGGATGCTCTAATAGATGGTCTTGAATGTTCATCATAACAATATGAATTCTATCCATCAACTCTAAATAATGCCCATCGTTAATATTAGAATTCTTTTTTGGTTTCTTTGATGACATCGGATACTGATTTGGTTGGGTCATTTTTCATATTTCTCAATGCCCTTATTATAAATTCACTTATTTTATCTTTTTTTTCTAGTTTCCTAACCAACTCATTAAGGGTTAGCAAATCTTCATAGAATTTTCCCATATTAAATTCCTACGGATTTTAATTTTTGTTTTTCCATAAACTTTTGATAATGAACTTTATCAACTCCATCTAAACCTGAATCAAATATAAGATAGATTTCTCCATCTAATCCAACTTCAATTGCTATGAACCCAAACCCTTCACATATCATTGGTTTGTAATATCCTTTTGGAATAGCTTCAGCTTCAACTTCAATATCAAAATCCCACGGAAATTCGGTATCATAAATATCTGCCCATTGTTTACTAAAATCTGCCATATTAATATTTGATTAAACTATATACAGGCTTTCCACCTATTTTAACATCGGAATGTAGATAGGTTAAATCTATAAGTGTAACCGCTCCAACTACTTTATATCCAGCATTATTTAGTAACTTTTCAGCTGCTATTAATGTACCCCCTGTTGCCAACACATCATCTACAATAATTACTTTATTGAATTTATCCTCACATTCTTTTACTTCTAGCATTTCAGTTCCATATTCTTTGGTGGAGAATGTTGCAACTTTTGGTGGTGGAAGTTTACCTTCTTTTCTAATAGGTATAAATGCTTCACCATTTAAAGCTGCAATTGCTGCTCCGAATATAAATCCTCTGGCTTCTACTCCAGCAATATTTACAATTCCAAATTTATCATCTATCAAAATGGATAGGTCATCTACTGCCGATGAGAATGCCTTTTGTGAAGATAGTAGTGGAGTGATATCTCTAAAAACGATACCTTTTTGTGGGAAATCGATTACATCCCTTATATAATCTTTATATTCCATTATAGTTTAAAGTTTGGAAGTTTTTTATCTTTATCAGAAACTTTAGCAAAAAAAGTATCAAAACCCCAATCAATGTTTAATGTGGGGTCATTGTAAACAATTCCTCCTTCCGAATCCTTGTTATAATAATTATCAACTTTGTAATTAAAAACCGCTGATGCCGATAAAACTGAAAATCCATGTCCACATCCTTTAGGGACAAATACCATCTTATTGTTATTATGACTTAAATCAACAGTTATATGCTTTCCATAAGTTTCCGAGTCATGTCTTAAATCAACGATAACATCTCTCACTAATCCAAAAGCACATCTTACTAATTTTGATTGAGCCCATTCTCCTTGTTGAAAATGAATTCCTCTTATAACATTTTCCATAGAAAAGGATTCGTTATCCTGTACAAATTCTATATCTTGCCCTATTACCTGCTTTATAGAATCTTCTAATACATTTTTTACAAATGGAGTATAAAAATAACCTCTCCCATCTTTAAAAGTTTGTGGTCGTATAACCAAACAATCTTTGATTTTCGTTTTCTCTATTGTATAACTCATTACTTTATTTATTTGGCTGTAGTGAGGGGATTCGAACCGCCTACGAGGTCTTTAGCCATAGAACAGCGCCGGCATTGTGGTCAACCCATTATTCTATGTTTATCAGATGCTCCTCACCCCCGAGACAGGAGGGCACGTCTGCCAATTTCATCACACTACAATGTGCGGAGAGAGTAGGATTCGAACCCACGGAACAGTTTCCCGTTCTCTTGATTTCAAGTCAAGTGCGATAGACCAACTCTGCCATCTCTCCAAATTGATGATTATTTCAAACCATCTAAGCTGTTATCAGTATCGGAGTGTCTTCTCCTAGCCTCTTCAGCTTCTTTGTAAATTCTAACCCAAGTTAAGAATATATCAACTGGTGCTAGTGCCCAACACATTATTAATAATGCCATTGTGTCTAAACCAGGTGTTATACCCAACCCTCCTGCTCTTACATCTCTATTCCATTTTCTGAATGACATAAATACGCAATATGCCAATGTAACGAGATAGTAAGTTAATAAAAAACTCATAGTTTATGTTTTAGTGATTAATAATTAAAATTTTCCCCATTGGGATTTATTTCTATTTTCTTCAGCAATTTTAAATCCTAATAGAATTTCGTTAATAAAATATTTAATCTTTTTTATTATCCTTTTCATCTTTCTAATTTTTTTATACACTCATCAACCTTATCTCTTAATTTACCACCATATCCCCAATCACCATCCACTTGCACATGATGCCATTGTGGAATGCCCAATGATTTATATCCATAATTTAATTGCATATCATCGATAGAAATCCAATTAGCAGGCTTGAATGCTTTAACCCATATCTCAATTTCACATGCTCTATCCCAATCGCCTGATGAGCTCATTTTCTTTTTGGGGTTAAAATGTGTAGTGGTATCTAATAAGTTCCATCTACCAATACCATAGTGTTCGAAAATCATAGCCAATTGATTGAGAGTATAATGTTTCTTCCAATCAGATGATACTACTAATTTAGCATTAGTTTGCTTTATAATTTCATCCAACGCTTCACAATCAGCTTTATCCCACGCATACGGTATTTCAAACTCTTGAGAAGTTCCCTTCATTATTTTTACTTTACCATCTCCCCAACTTCCCCACGATAATGGGCCATCAACATCAATGAATATTACTTTCATTTTACTAACCAATTAAAGAATCCTTTCCAATCAATACCAAATAGGGATAACACACCCATAGATAGTGCAATAACTGCACAGCCTAATTCGTTCAATTCTCCAGCAAAATAATGAGAAGGAACTGAACCGCTTAGAATTCCATAAGCAACCGCAAATGAAATAAGACTCGTTAAAACAATTTGGTAATTTTTCATAAGTTTATCGTTTATGTTTATTATGATTTAGGAAATTCAGAATAATGATTCATAATCATCATTAAAACATTTAAGTAATGGGTAAGTTGTGTATCGATATCACCACTAACCATCTTAATCGTACAAACATGATGATAACCCAATTCATCATTTCTATTCACATCAAAAGGAACTTCACCTTCAACACTCCAATTCGGTGTGGCGTATATAGTGATATCCCTTTCTTCATCCCACCATTCCAAAGTACCACTTCGTTCATCAAAGTAGCCTGTAAACGAACCTATTTCATAATGTTTTGGAAGAATGTCTTGAGGGGTAATCCATTTGTTGGTATTCATATCTTTTGTTTTTATTACATAATAAAGATAGTAAAAATATCTGAATTTACCAAGTAATTTTGGAAAAATAAGTCATTGATTATCAATTGGTTGCCCCTCAAGGATTCGAACCTCAACAAACAGAACCAAAATCTGTCGTACTACCGTTATACTAAAGGGCAATTTGAGCGGATAGTCGGAATCGAACCAACATCTCCTACTTGGAAGGAAGGAGTAATAACCATTATACGATATCCGCTTATTGTGGGCCAGGATGGATTCGAACCAACGACCTTCACATTATGAGTGTGCCGCTCTAACCGTCTGAGCTACAAGCCCAAAATCGTTGAAATAAATGATATTCTGATTTATCATCTAAATCAACGATTTTAATAAAGGTGCCAGAGGAAGGGTTGTTTACCTTCACGCAGTCCTTTTCGGTCACTGCACCACTCCGGATTAGGTACGTCTAATAGCTGTACACACTATCATTCCGCCACTCTGGCATATAAGTTTTGTAATGTCTGTACGGTTTGTATCGAATCCACTCCTTTATACGAGTTTCAAACGTTTCCATTTCATACATAGCGTCTGTTCCGTCATTCGTTTCCGAATCATTACAAAATGTGGAGATGGAGGGAGTCGAACCCACGACCCTTAGAATGCAAATCTAATGCTCTAGCCAACTGAGCTACATCCCCATTACATTATCGTTCTTTAACTGATTATTTTTTAATTGTTAATTTATTTTCTAATTTATCTAATCTCGAATCTATCATAGATGAAATATGGTCTACCTCATCATCGATTCGTTTATGCAAAATATCTTTGGTATCACCAATAAAATCCAATGCATCTTTTAATTGAGTTTGCAAATCTCTTATCTCATCATCAACTCTACGATGTATATCATTTGCTACATCATTAGAACCTCTTTCTAAAAATTGAACTTCCTCTTCCAATTTTTTTACTGAATTACTCACATTAACAATAACCACAACTCCTAATACTAAAAGAACTGTGACTACTCCTAAAACAAAATATACTATTTCCATAATTTTTTTCTCCTATATATCAAAGAACGATAATGTGTACCGAGAGCGGGAATCGAACCCGCACGGACTTTACAGTCCAACAGATTTTAAGTCTGTCTTGTCTACCTATTTCAACATCTCGGCATCTCTTAATAATAAATCAAATATACGAAATAAATTTCATATATCCAAATGATTATGCATATCTATATCCAACAAATCCACAATCACAATGAACATTTTTTTGAGCTGGATATGATGTTAGAGTAATCATAGGATTTGAATCCCACATCTCCTCTCCACACTTAGGGCATCCTATTCCATTCTTTTGTGGTTTGGATAAATCATAAAAACTTTGTTGATTTTTCCATGCCATTCCATTGTGCTCTTCCAATGTTTTTAGTTTCTTTTTCATACTAATTTAGTATTTTATTTATTGGATACAATTTCACTTTCGTAAACTTATTACCATTGTCATCAGGATTAATAAGAATATCTATTTTATTTCTGAATCTTTTATTCATTAAATCTCTAACATAGTAAATACCATCTAATTTACCCGCTCCTTTAATTCTAACCCTTTCACCAAACTTTAACTTTCTTTTTAAGTCTCTACTTACCGCTATCACTTTATCTTTCTTTGGATTTATGCTATCCAACTTATATCCACTTGCAGTAAGTAAAGGAGTTGAATCAGTTTCTTCTTCGGTGATTGAATATGTTGTAGCGGTCACCAAATGATATTCTGGCTTTTCCTTCTCTATTATCTCATCTACAATTTGCTCTTCCGTCTTTTTTATTTCAGTTTTATGAGGAATGAATGCAATTGTGATAAAAAACAAAATCAATAATTTACTAATTGTTCTCATATTTTTTTTGTTAGTGATTCGGAAAGGATTCGAACCTTTGACCCACAGCTTAGAAGGCTGTTGCTCTATCCAACTGAGCTACCGAACCAATAGGTAAAACACAACTATCTCACATCTTCAGATACTAGCGGTTGCCGAGCTAATTGCATATACAACCGAATTGTGTTTTGCGGTACTTACGAGATTCGAACTCGTGGTCTCCACAGTGACAGTGTGGCATGTTAGGCCTCTACACCAAAGTACCAATTTGAGCTCCCACTCGGAATCGAACCAAGTTATCATGATTACAAGTCATGCGCATCGCCAGCAATGCTTTAGGAGCTTATTGTACTCGGTACGGGATTCGAACCCGTGCTACATCCGTGAAAGGGATGTGACCTAACCCCTAGTCCAACCGAGCATTAAAATGGTAAATTTGCTAAATAAGAAGAACTATTATGTGATTGTGCTTTTATTTTCTTTTGTCGTTGCATATCTCCAATCAATGAAAGATAGCTATTTACCATTCCATTTTTTATCAATTCATTTCCCATTTGATTTAAAAAGCTAGTTATATCTAAAAGGTCTTTTTTACGAAATACTCTTTTTATATTTGGTGTAATTTGTTGTTGAGGCAAATTTACACTCATTAAGAATTCATCAAACTCACCCTCTTTTAACCATACTTCAATTAGGTTTTCACCCACATCATCAGCATCACATAGGGCTAGAAAATAGGTAGTTTTACCATCAGCTCCATCAGTTGCCGATGTTGTATCAATTGCCAAACTTGCACCTGACAATACAATAAATCTATACCTTAACTTATCCCAATTGATTATCTTCATCGTTTACAAATATACGAAAAGTATTTCACTTATCCAAATATATTTTAAGTTTTCACAATATGATCCGCTGCATAAGTTGCAATAGGCCCTAATGTCTTATATCTAACTTTGTACCCCATCCCTTCAACCATACCAACTGCCTGCCTAAATACTTCATTTGATTTGTATCGTGGATCAGGATTAAGGTCAATATCAATCCATTTAACTTTTGGTAAACCTGCATTTTTAATACTTTCCGCAACTTCAATCGCATACCAAACTTCGTTTAATAATCTGGTTGCCCTTACTCTTTCTCTTTGAGTATTCCATCTCCTAAATAAGACGTGTGCCCCTTTACCTCTATGATACAATGCTACTACAATGGCATATATCGTCTTATCAACATAGTTTTGTGAATCACATCCAATTAATATATCAACATCATCATGCTCATATAAGTAATCAAATAGATAATCAGTTAGCACAACCTTTTTACCATCAGATAGCCGTTTGTATTCCATAGTCTTAATTTTACATATTTAAAAATTAGTTTGTGTCCATAGAAGGATTCGAACCTTCACAAACTGGTTTCTAAGACCAGTGCGGTTGCCAATTACGCCATACGGACTTATTCTTTCATCCATTGAGGATGTGGACTCATATTCCATTCCCATCTTTTAAAGTGAGTTGTTACCCAAGGTAAAACGGAATCAAATCCAATTATATCCATTTGTTCATTTATTCCCATTTTTGGATAAACACTTTTACCTCTTAACCCTCTTAATATATTTATTCTTTTGCTATAAGTCGAAGGGGAAGTACCGATAAATCTATCAGCTTCACTGCAAATTATCTGCTCAACTATTGCAGTTTCTAATAAATTTAAATCAGAAAATACATCTTCGGCGAAATAAATTTTATATTTTTCTTTTAATTTATTGAAGAAACTTCTATCTTTTTCATCCGATGAAATGTATAATGGTTTATCCGATTCAAATAATTCACTACACACATCATAATACTTCTCACTCGTTTCAACCGTTTTCAATGCATGTCCATATTGAACGAAGAAATCATTTCGTCTTAAGTGTGTAGCATTATATTCACAATTAATAGTTTCAATAGCTTTTTTAGCCAAATCGAAAAATCTTGACTTATATGAAATTGCTTTATTGACCTTATCTTTTAATTTGTTTCTTTCATTTTTATCACCAGGATAAACATAATAATAGAAATTTTGGTATAAGTTATTATCAAAGTGTATATACTTCTCTTCTCTATCCAAATCTACAATGAATCTATTTCCTACAAAATTAATAAAATCTTGATCATTTTTATATTTTTCTAAACCACAAACAAAACAAATGTCTCCATTCGCAAATAAATTACCCTCAGGTCTATCAGCAGGATAATCTATTTTATTAAACACACTATCAAATATCATTGGTAGATTCTCACTCCATGCAAATTTAGGAAGTTCATTATAGTGTGGTTTAAATTCTTCAAATTCATAATAATCAATAATATCAAACTCTGAACTCACTATATTTCTATCAAAAATATCCCAATATTTAGGGAAGGTATCTCTACTAAATCCCTCATTTATAAAAATCATACAAATTGATGGGGGTATTATCAATGTTCTCCCTGTGATATAAGCCATAGCATAGCTTATCTCCAAACTCATTAACACATTACCTAATCCAGATAGGTAAGGTGATACAACAATATATTTCTTTTCCATATTAGTAAATATCTAATTTTGCGGAGAGTATTGGATTCGAACCAATGCACCGATTACTCGATGACAGTTTAGCAAACTGCTCCTTTAACCGCTCAGGCAACTCTCCTTTGGTGTGACCGGAGAGAATCGAACTCTCACATAAAGTGCCACAAACTTTCGCCCTACCATTAGGCTACGGCCACCATATTAAGTTGCGATGGGTAGAATTGAACTACCAACCTAGAGGATATGAATCTCTCACTCTACCATTGAGCTACATCGCAATGAGGTGAATACAGGATTCGAACCTGTGTAGATGCTTTTGCAGAACACCACCTAACCACTCGGCCAATTCACCCTATTGTAGCCCCTAAAGGATTCGAACCCTTACTCTGAAATCCGTAG